>Ga0255338_1000926_pt1 | contig 67848 bp, 56 predicted proteins | sample MeOH1_35cm_T4_19_FD_203715 | JGI IMG/M metagenome (GOLD analysis project Ga0255338, IMG submission 203715) | Sandy soil microbial communities from University of British Columbia, Vancouver, Canada - MeOH1_35cm_T4_195 | ecosystem: Engineered > Artificial ecosystem > Sand microcosm > Unclassified ... | reverse complement strand
ACGATGGCGTGCACGGCTCGAAATCTACCCGTTCGCAACGCATGCTTTACAAGGCACCTACCACGAAGGATCTTGCAAACATGAACGATTCTGCCAATGCGCAGATCGAAAAAGATCTCGAGGCGGCTATTGAAGAATCCAGACTGCTTCAGCAGGATATTGATAAGCTTCATCAACAGATTCTCGAGAAGAAAAACGTTGGATTTGAAGAGCGGCAGAAACTTGAGGACCTTAAACAGCGACAGGCTTCATTGCAGCAACGTATTGATATGCTCAAGCAGCGTAACGCTCAGAACCAGCAACAACAGCAGGAATTCCAGCAGAATGATCCTCAGCAACAGGAAGACAAAGAGAGCCTTTTCGATCAGCTTTCTACTGAAGAGATTCAGAAGATGATCAAGAAGATGGAAGACCTGATGAAGGACCCGCAGAAAGACAAGACGCAAAAGGCACTCGAGGAAGCGAAGGAAGACCAGAAGAATACCGAAAAGGATCTTGATCGCACACTGAACCTTTTCCGCGATATGCAGTTCCGCGAGAAGCTCGACGAGGCAATCAAACAGCTTGACACCTTGCAGAAACAGCAGGACTCACTCTCGAAAATGTCGGAGCCGAAAAATCTGACCAAGAAGGAGAAAGACAATATCGCGAAGGCACAGGACAGCCTGAACAAACAATTCAATGAGTTGCGTAACCAGCTCGACAAAGCCGATTCCATCAACCAGAAACTGGAAGAGCCGCACGAAATGCCGAATACGGATCTCCAGGAAATGGAGATTCAGAAAGAGCAGCGCGACGCCAGCCAGGAAATGAAGGAGGGCGAGAACCAGAAGGGCTCAGATTCGCAGAAGAGTGCCGCTGATAAAATGGAGCAGCTTTCAAAAGATCTCAAGACCGCACAATCGGAAATGGATAAGCAGGAGAACGCAGAAGATGTTCAGACGGTGCGCACATTACTCGACAATCTTCTTCAGCTCTCGTTTGATCAGGAAGCGTTGATGATGAAGGTGCGCAAGACCGGCACAAGCGATCCGCAGTACCCTACCCTGGCTCGCGAACAGAACCGCCTGCGGGATAACGCGAGAATGATCGAAGATTCGTTGCTCGCACTGACTAAACGTAATCCGCAGATTTCTCCATTGGTGAATAAAGAAATCACCAATATCAACTTCAACATGGACAGGGTGATCAAGTCGCTTGCCGAGCGCGAAACCGGGGATGCGCAGAATGGGCAACAACGTGCCATGACATCCATCAACACCCTTGCGCTGATGTTGAACGAGTCGCTCGAGAACATGATGATGCAGATGAACCCGAAGAACCAGGGCGAACCGAAAGACTGCAAGGGTGGCAAGTGCAAAAAACCGGGTAGCGGCAAGCCGGGACAATCGGGAAAGAACAAACCGGGCATGAAAGGAATACGTCAGCAACAGCAGGGACTCAACCAGCGCATGAAAGATGCACAACAGAAGGGACAGAATGGTCAGGGTGGCGCTAGTGCGGAAGAGCTGGCTAAGATGGCCGCAGAGCAGGAACAGATCCGTAGGGCTATGCAGGAATCGCTCAAGGATACTGAGAACAATGGAGAAGGAACTCCGGGTGGCGATGCTGCAGCTGCAATGGACTCAACGGAAAACGACCTGGTGAATAAGAACATTACAGCCGAAACAATCAAGCGTCAGCAGGAGATACTCGACAAGATGCTTGACTTCGAGAAAGCGGAACAGCAGCGCGAGCAGGATGAACAAAGACAAGCCAACGAGGCAAAAAATTACGAATTAAGTAACCCTGACGGCTTTTCGGAGTATAACAGACAAAAACAACAGGAAGCTGAGTTGTTGAGAACTGTTCCCCCGGCCTTAACGCCGTACTACAAGAACAAGGTCAATCTCTACTTCAGCGTAGTTGAGTAACATGACCCCAACACTCGAAATGATCAGGGAACAAAAGATTTCGTTTCCATCTGCCTCAGGAAATATCGTTATCGTCGAAAAACTAATTAACGACATTTGTTCCTCCTACTCTGTATCTGAAGATTACTACGGTAATATTCTGGTTGCGGTAACGGAAGCCGTGAACAACGCGATGCAGCATGGTAACAAACTCGATCCTGCCAAAAAGGTAGACGTAGAGTTCAAAGCCGGTGATAAAACCATTACGTTTCTGGTTCACGACCAGGGCGAAGGTTTTGATTATGATACGCTTCCTGACCCAACGAATCCGGAGAATATCGAAAAGCCGAGCGGGCGCGGAGTTTTTCTCATGCGCCACCTGGCCGACAAGGTGGAGTTCTCGGATCACGGACGAACCGTTCACCTGAATTTCAGTATCTCTCCTAACTAAGTATGCCTCCTGAAAGCATACAGTTTTTCTCCGACGGAATTAAATATAGTCTTCGGGATCGTGCATCTGTACGATCGTGGTTACGGTTGCTTGCGCGAAAACACAAAAAGAAAATTGCAGCACTTAATTACGTGTTTGTCCCGGACACTAAACTGCTTGAAATAAACCGTCAGTTCCTCGATCACGATACGCTTACAGATATTATTACCTTCCCGGGCGATGCACCTAAGGGGCACATTGCCGGAGAGATTTACATCAGTATTGATCGCGTCAAAGAAAATTCAAAGCAGTTTGGCCAGTCTCAGAAAGATGAGTTGTGCCGCGTTATGGCACACGGTTTGTTGCATTTGTGCGGCTTCAAAGACAAGTCCGAAAAGGACCAGCGCGTTATGCGCGGCCAGGAAGAAAAAGCATTAAATTTACGTTCATTCTAAAACCACTCCGTTGGAGTTCTTCGAACCATGAAAACACTCTTTACTATCCTTCTTTGCGCAACGATGACCGGAGCTTTCGCCCAGGCTCGTCAGGACGCCCCTTCAACTACCACTACTCAAACTGCACCTACCCTTTCTGCAAAGCAAAAGACACTTTGTAAGGAATGGAAGTTTGTACGTAGCGAATCCTTTGACCTGGCGCAGCCACCAACAGATGCCCAGAAGAACGATCTCGTTAACCTGATGGCCGATGGCCGGTATCGCCTCATTCTGGATGGCGTTGCGGAAGGCGGAACCTGGACGGTTGATGCAGGCTGCAAGTGGATCACGATGACATCTGACGCGGGTGTTGTAAAGAAATTCCAGGTGCTTTCTCAAACGGACACAGAATTGAAAGTTGACTATCGTGATTCTGACGGAACGCACAATGTACTGATCTACGCTCCGGCAACTACTCAGGCACCGGCTAAACGATAAGTCAAACTCCGGAAGTCTTCTATTACTTACTGAGCCCTGATGATTTCTCATCGGGGCTTTTTCTTGTCTTGTTCCACGTGGAACGAGTTGAAGTTAATAAGGCTTTGAGTTATTGGCAGGCAGGTCAGATTTCCTTGTCGACTTGCCTACTCTTTGACTTGGTAACTTAGTTACCTTTGCAGCATGTCAGTACTCGGAGATTATGATGTAATTGTGGTTGGAGCCGGTCACGCCGGATGTGAAGCCGCTGCTGCTGCCGCCAATTTAGGTTCGAGGACCTTGTTGGTTACAATGAATATGCAAACGATTGCCCAGATGAGCTGTAATCCGGCGATGGGTGGTGTTGCAAAGGGGCAGATTGTACGGGAGATAGATGCGCTGGGCGGATATTCGGGAATTGTTACTGATAAGACGGCTATTCAATTCAGGATGCTGAACCGTTCGAAGGGTCCGGCTATGTGGAGCCCACGTGCGCAATCAGATCGTTGGAGATTTGCCGAAGAATGGCGACTGATGCTGGAGCGAATCCCCAACCTTGATTTTTGGCAGGACATGGTTTCGGGTCTTCTGATGGAAGACGGGAAGCTTTGTGGTATTATCACGAGTATGGGTCTGGAGGTTCGCGGAAAGGCAGTGGTATTAACTAACGGTACTTTCCTGAATGGCAAGATTCATATCGGGGAAAAGAATTTTGGCGGAGGTAGAACTGGAGAAAAGGCGGCCACCGGTATCACAGAGCAATTGGTAAGCCTGGGTTTTGAAAGTGGAAGAATGAAAACCGGGACCCCTCCTCGTGTTGACGGAAGATCCCTTGATTACTCCAGGATGGAAGAGCAGGGTGGTGACGAGGAGCCAGAGAAATTCTCATACTCCTCAGAAACATCAGCGCTTACTAAGCAGCGCCCGTGTTATATTACTTACACTAACGGGGAGGTTCACGAAATCCTTAAAACGGGGTTTGAGAAGTCACCGATGTATGCAGGTCGAATTGAGGGTTTAGGGCCACGGTATTGCCCTTCGATTGAAGATAAGATTACCAGATTCGCGGAACGTACCCGTCACCAGATTTTCGTAGAACCGGAGGGTTGGGATACTGTTGAGGTTTACGTAAACGGCTTCTCTACTTCACTTCCGGAGGATGTTCAAATGAAGGCTTTAAGAAAGATCCCGGGATTTGAAAACGTAAAAATGTTCCGTCCCGGTTATGCTATCGAATATGACTACTTTCCTCCCACACAACTGGATTCTACACTGCAGACTAAACTGGTGAAGAACCTCTATTTCGCGGGACAGATAAATGGAACTACCGGTTACGAAGAAGCCGCTTGTCAGGGTCTGATGGCCGGGATTAATGCCCATCTGAGTGTTGTCGGGAAGGAACCTTTTATCCTTACCCGCGCGGATGCATATATCGGTGTGCTGATTGATGATCTCATTACGAAGGGAACAGAAGAGCCATATCGCATGTTCACATCAAGGGCGGAGTACAGAATCTTGTTGCGCCAGGATAATGCTGACGTGCGCCTTACCCCCAAAGGGTATGAGCTGGGGCTTGCTTCGGCAGCCCGTCTGAAACGGGTAGAGGAGAAGATCCGCAATGCCGATGCGATAATTAAGTTTCTTCGGGAACAGTCAATTTCGCCGGATGAGGCAAACGCGTTTCTGGAGTCGATAGAAACCGCCCCAATCAACCAGAAGGTGAAGCTGAATTCTATATTAGGTCGCCCTGGTATTTCTATCTGGAACCTGATTGCGATCTGCAAACCTGCGGAAGAATTCCTTGCTGTTTATGGCAAGGAGGATATTGAGCAGGCTGAGATCAAAATAAAATACGAAGGCTATATCCAACGCGAGAGTGATCTTGCAGACAAGATGCAGCGACTGGACCATGTGGTAATTGATGAAGACATGAACTACCATCAGCTGGCTTCGCTTTCAAAGGAAGCAAAAGAAAAGCTTTCTAAAATGCGGCCTCACTCACTGGGTCAGGCATCTCGTATCAGCGGAATTTCTCCGGCTGATATTTCCGTGCTAATGATTTACATGGGTCGATAAGATCCGATTTATCGCATCGGTCAGGCTGCTTGAATCTGCGCAGCCCTAAGAACTCTGTGCGGTCACGCCATCCCCTTATTTTCACGTGAAACAACCAATGTTGGGTAATTCGCCCGACCCGGATTCCCGTTGAATTTTCGCATCTGTTGTGCAAACGTCATTATTCCACGGGAAATGACTGTGCGCTAAAAATTAATCTCTCAACTCTATTATGATAAATAGTGCGATAAGAACCTTCATTAATATATGAGAAACAAGTAATTAGGAAATATTTATGAATGAAAAATATCCAATAATATACCACAAATTATGTTTCACGTGGAACAATTGATAATTGTGGATAAAATGTGCATTGAAATACAAGATAAAAATGATGTAAACATCGTCATATCAGTATATTTGGAATATAATTAAATCCTAGATTATGGAATTCGGCTTAACAACCCAACAAAAGTGTCCAATATGCGATTCCGATAAGAAATCGCTATTTCTGACCTGTGTCGATCATACGGTGAGCAAAAAAACATTCGAGCTTCAGGAATGCGGTGTGTGCGGATTCGTTTTCACGTCACCAAGACCACAGAATTCGGATTTAGGAAAGTTTTATGAGTCGGACGAATACATCTCACACTCAAACACCAAAAGGGGAATTGTGAGCCGTTTGTATCAATCTGTGCGAAACAAAACCTTACGTCAGAAACTTGCCCTTATCAACGCCCGCCAGAAAAAAGGATCGCTTCTGGATATCGGTTGCGGTACCGGAGAGTTTGCAAACGTGATGAAGCTCGATGGATGGAACGTTCGCGGGATAGAGCCCGGAGATAAGGCCCGTCAGGCAGCGAAAGAAAATTACAAACTCGATGTACAGCCTGAAGAAGCCCTGGTCAATGTGAGCCCCGATAGTATGGATGTGATTACCATGTGGCACGTACTTGAGCACGTTCCGGACCTGAACGGAAGAATTCAGGAATTGAAAACAATCCTGAAGCACGACGGACTTCTCATCATTGCGGTGCCAAACAGAAATTCTCACGATGCAGCATTCTACGGAAAAAACTGGGCAGCTTACGATGTGCCGCGACACCTCTGGCATTTCCGTCCACAGGATATCCGCGCATTAGTTGGCGCTCACGGATTCGAAGTGAAAGAAGTTCTTCCCATGAAGTTCGACAGCTACTATGTTTCCATGTTGAGCGAGAAATACCTGACAGGATCTGTCAAATATTTCTCCGCCTTCCGTCGCGGATGGGTTTCCAATTCCCGTGCAGGTGCAGAGGCGTGGTCAAGCCAGATTTACGTGATCCGGAAAATGTAATACACTGCCAGGCTTGTCCACACTCAACTACGACGGGATGACAGAAAACCGATGGAACGGTTGTCAGACTGAGGGTAGCCGAAGCAGGACAAGGCGTGGATAAATAAGCCGCCAAATATTCGGGGCGACTGAGGTTAGTTTCTTTCTTTGTCATGGTAAACAAGAAAAACACTCAGTCGCCCCTTTTCCTTAACGCTATGACGGACCGCACCGATCTCTCCTACATTCTCAATCATCTCGGCGAAGACCGCGAACATTACTACAACGCAGTCAGTGCGCCCATCATTCTCTCTTCTAATTTTTGCTTCACAAGCGTGAGTGATATGCGCACGAAGCTGGAGCACGAGCTGGAGACGCCATTTTATACGCGCGGTTATAATCCAACAGTGGCCATTCTCCGGAAGAAGATTGCAGCTCTCGAAAAAACGGAAGACGCCCTGGTGTTCGCCAGCGGATCTGCGGCAATCGCGGCCGCAGTAATGTCGGTGGCGAAAGGAGGCGATCACGTGATCTGCGTGCAGAAACCTTATAGTTGGACGAATACGTTGATTTCATCATATCTCGCGAAATACGGAGTAGAACATACATTCGTATCGGCGACAGATGAGAACGAAATCTTCGCTGCGGTGAAACCGAATACGAAACTGGTCTACCTGGAAAGTCCGAATTCGCTCACGTTCGAAGTACAGAATATAACCGCGATTACTAAATTTTGCCGCGAAAGGAAAATCACCACAATTATCGACAACAGTTACTGCTCTCCCCTCAACCAGAATCCATCGGAAATGGGCGTCGACATTGTTGTTCATTCCGGCACGAAATACATTAACGGCCACAGCGATGTGGTGTGCGGAGTAGTTGCCGGCACGAAAGCGCGCATAGATAAAATGATGCTGGAGGAGTACATGACCATCGGGTCTATTATTAGCGCCCAGGACGCCTGGCTCATCATACGTGGATTGCGTACACTGGAATTACGAGTGAATCGTTCATCGTCATCTGCGCAGCAAATTGCAGAGTGGCTCGAACAGCAGCCCCAGGTAGAAAAAGTAATTTACCCAACGCTGAAGAGTAATCCACAATACAATCTCGCAAAAAAACAAATGAAGCAGGGCGGGGGATTGTTGTCTGTCCGGCTCAAAGCAAAGGACATCGCCGGGATGGAAAAATTTGTGGATTCACTCAAATGTTTTCTCATCGCTACCAGCTGGGGTGGACACGAATCGCTGGTATTGCCGATTTGCGCTTTGAAAGCATCAACAAGCTTGAGTTCTCAGTTGCCGTGGAATATGGTGCGACTGTATATTGGGTTGGAGGATCCGGAGTTGTTGAAGGCAGATCTGGGAGCAGGCCTCAAGCTGATCCCATGAGAAATTTGGACATTACCTGCGGCGTGCACGCCAGGTCCGGTCGAAAATGAAAAGTGAAGGACTTTTCATTTGTCCTTCACTCAACAGGCCTTCCCAATTGTTTTGGTTACCAAGTGACCCCGAGAGGATTCGAACCTCCAACCAACAGAACCGGAATCTGTCATTCTATCCAGTTGAACTACGGAGCCGTAATTGTGCCGCAAAGATACGCATGTAGGGCAGAAAGTCACCCTGTAACACAATAAACGACCTGTTTCTCTGTTATTACCACGCACATTGGTTAAATTTGAACACTATGAAACTGCGGCCCGGGTTAATCGCCCTCTTTCTCGTTTTATTGTCGTCGTTCGTTTTACGCGCAATGCCGATCGGTACGTGGAATATTCACCTGCCTTATTACGAATGTAAATCGGTAACGCAGAGCAGCTCTTTCGTTTGGACTGCAACTGACAACAGTTTGTTCCGGCTTTCCAAGGCGGACTTCACGACAGATAAAATCACGAAGATTGAAGGACTGTCTGATCTTTCCATCGGAACCGTAGAATACAATCCTTACAACGGGGTGGTGGTTGTCGGTTACCAGAACGGAAACATTGACATTATCAACGGCAACAGAATTTACAATCTTCCGGATATCAAGCGTTCTCAGATCGTTGCAAACAAAGCGATCAAGGGTGTATTTTTTATCGGCGCACTGGCCTACCTGTCGACCGGTTTCGGAATTGTTGTGATCGACACTGATCGCAACGAAATCAAGGATACCTATCTCATCGGCCCCAATGGAACCTATCTCGCCGTATATGATATTGTTTCTGATGGTGTTGGAATTTATGCTGCAACTGCGACAGGAATCTATTCTGCCCAACTGAGTAATCCCTTTCTGGCGAATTATGCTTCGTGGACACAGTACACCGGACTTCCCGCGGGTGTTTACAACTGCATAGAAATATTCAACGGTGAACTGATAACCAGCCAAAAGCTCACTGCAGGTAACGATAATATCTGGCACGCGTCTATTGCAAATCCGACCTGGTCGATGATGGTTAATGGCGGCCTAAACGTAAAAGAAATCAAGGTGACCGCAACGAATGTTTGGGTTGCAGATATATTTTCAGTACTGGAATACGATGCTTCATTGAGCCTGTTGTATCTGTGGTACACTATCGGCACCAGCGACGGACTTTTTCCGAATGATATGGTTCCGGATGCAGATGGTACGATCTGGTATGCGGATAACTACATGGGCCTTGTGCACATGACCTCCTCTTTCTCGGGAACAGCTTATCGTCCGAATGGCCCGGTAAGTACCAGTGCAGTGGGTATGGATTTTTCTGACGGGCGATTGTGTGTAGTACCGGGCGGACATGACGACACATGGTCGAATATTTATAATCGCGAAGGCGTTTCATTCTATGAAAACCAAAGCTGGAACGTGATGCAGAAAACCACTGTGCCCGCACTGGATTCAATCGATGATATTAACTTTTGCGAATTTGATCCGGCTGATAATACACACGTTTGGCTGGGAGCACTGGGGAAGGGCCTGATAGAGGTGAGGAATAACCAGGTGGTAAATATCTACAGCCAATACAATTCCATTCTGGATTCGAAAATTGAATACCCATGGTGCGGCATTGGAGGAATTGAATATGATGAGGAGGGAAATCTCTGGATGTGTAATGATAATACGGCGCAATGTCTTAAGGTGCTTAAGGCCGATAACACCTGGATGGAATTTGATTTTCAGGGAATGGTGGGTACCGCATCTGCTGTTGGGGATCTCATGATTACCGAGAGCGGACAGAAATGGATCATCCTTCCGCGTACGGCAGGAATGATTGTGTTTGATGACAACGGCACGATTGACAATATATCCGACGACCGTAAAAAGAAACTTGGCTTCACCCCGGGTAACGGAGCGATGCCTGGAACCGATGTATTGTGCATGGTTGAGGACAAGGACAATGAAGTATGGATCGGCACGGACGAAGGCATTGCGGTTTTCTATTGCGCGGAATCCATTTTTAACAGTGGAGGATGCGATGCGCAGCAGATACTAATACAGCAGGGTGAGTACACTCAGATTCTGATGGAGAGCCAGGTGGTTACCGCACTGGCGGTTGACGGGGCAAACAGAAAATGGATCGGCACAGAAAGCGGGGGAGTTTACCTGATGTCGGAAGACGGCACGAAAGAAATCCTGCACTTCACGGCAGATAACAGTCCGTTGCTGAGCGATAACGTAACCGGAATTACCATCGATCCTGAAACGGGCGAGGTATTTTTCGCCACCGGAAAGGGAGTTGTTTCTTACAAAAGTGATGCAGTGGAGGGAGAGGATTATAACGGGGACGTTTACGCATACCCGAATCCGGTTCGCCCGGATTATCATGGGAAAATAGCAATCAAAGGATTGGTTCGTGATGCCGATGTAAAGATTACAGACATTGCCGGCAACCTGATTTATCAGACCACTGCTCTGGGCGGACAAGCCATCTGGGATGGAAATAATTTCGCGGGCGAGCGTGCGGCATCCGGAGTTTACCTTGTGTTCATCACAAATGAAGATGGAACACAGAAGAAGGTGACGAAGATTTTGCTGATGAATTAATTGTCCGGTTCCGGTACATCTGAAACTCTTGGCCAATAAAACGGTGGAGGTTACCCGACCTGACAATCAGAGTCAATATTAATCCCATAGCTCATCTTAAATTTCGACTGTCCGGTCTTAAGTGATTACCCGGGCTGACAATTCACGACATTTGTCATATCGAGTAGTCGCGAGAATTCCTTCTTCAGAAAAATCGAGGACGTACCGAGATATGACAAATGCTCTACAGCACACGCGGCATCATCTTCCACACTGTTCCCTATTCCGATAGCCGCATAATTGCGAAAATCTATACGCAGGATTTCGGATTGCAGTCGTTTATTGTTTCTGTTTCGCGATCGAAAAGCGGGAAGATAAAATCGCCATTGCTGCAACCACTCACGCAGGTTGATCTGCGCATCGAGAAAAAAGAAAAGAGCCATTTGCATTCGGTGCGCGATATTACATTGGGTGTACCGTATACACATCTTCATAATGACATTGTAAAAACGACCATTGCGCTTTTTGTGGCGGAAGTACTTTACAAAACGGTTCGGGAAGAAGAGAAAAACGAATCGCTTTACACTTTTCTTGCCAGTTCATTAATGGCACTGGATGTGGCGCACGAAGGCGTGGCGAACTTCCATCTCGTCTTCATGATGCATTTGGCGCGCTTCCTGGGGTTTTATCCGCTTGAGAATGATGCAGGACCCAAAAGCGTTTTCGATTTAACCAACGGCACGTTTGTAGCCCTTTGGCCCGGCTCAGGACAGGTCAATTCTCCGGGACATTTCAATTTTCTCGACGATGTGGAATCGAGATTGTTCGAAGAAATATTTCATACCGATTTCGAACGCATGCACGGGCTGCAGCTCAACGGTGAGCGAAGAAGGATTGCGCTGAATGCGATTATCCGGTATTACGAGTTACACGTTGCGGGAATGCAGAAGCTGGTGGGGCATGAAATACTCGCGACGGTTGTAGGTTGATTCAAAGATTTGTGGTCTGTTAACCGCAAAAACCAACTGCATTTTTCAATCTTTGAATCATTGAATTTTAGTGAACTCATACGGCATATAATCCACAAAATCGGCGACTGAAATTGTAATCGAAGCCACTTTTCCATTCACAATTTTGAACGGAGCTTGTTTGATTCCCCAGAGCGGCGTGTTGTAGGTGCAGAGGAAAGTTGAATCGCCCATGTACTCGAGCGTTCCGAAATATTTTGGATGATGTTCGAACAGCGCGGTGAGTTTTCCTTTCTGCTCTACCACGATCATCTTTCCGTAAACCGGATTCATGTATGTGCCGGCAAAATCTTTCGCAGCAACAGGGAGTTTTGGCGCTGTCTTCACTTTCGCTCCCCAGTCGGCAATTTGTTTGTCGTCTGCTTCACGCGCCTTCAGGAACGGAACAAGGCTGAGCTGGCTGTAGTTTTTGTAGGGCAATTTCAGGTAGGCATCAAGAATCTGCATTCGTAAGTTGTTGTAGAAATTGTTCTGATCGGTGTTGGTCAGGCAAACAATTCCAAGATTCAGTTCGGGAACGAAACAAACTGTTGTCACGAACCCGCTGGTTCCGCCATTATGCCAGAATACCTGCACGCCGTTGTAGTCCATCGTGAACCAGCCGAGACAATAACTGCTCAGGTGAGAGCCTTTTTGTCGCGTAGAAAGTTCTGTCTGGGGCTTGCGCGTCTCCTGTAAAGCTGCGAAGGGAATCACCTGTGTGCCATCAAATCGTCCGCTGTCGAGCTGACACAACAACCAGTTGGAAAGATCTTTCACGCAGGAATTGATTGATCCGGCCGGACCAAGGTTGTCGATGTTATCGTAAGGAACGGTTACATTTTTTCCTTGCCAGTAGGAGTGTCCGGTGCATTTATTGTTATCGGCGAGCAACTCTGCATACGTAGTCGTTGTGCGTTTCATGTTGAGCGGCACGAAGAATCTGTCGTGAACAAATTGGTCCCAGGTAACGCCACTTACTTTCTGAACAATTTGTCCTGCAGTAAGAAACCCCATGTTGCAATACCCAAACGCAGCGCGGAATCCGAAGACGGGTTTTTGCTTTGCCATCTGTCCCACAATCTGATCGCGCGTGAAATCAGACCCCCAGTTTGCAAAATCTCCCTGGAAAGTCTGTAGTCCTATGCGGTGACACAAGAGATCGCGCACGGTGCAATTATTCGTCGTGTACGTTTCATACAAACGGAATCCCGGAATAAATTTCACCACTGAATCGTCCAGCGAAACCTTATGTTCCACATGGAGCATGGCGATGGCAGTAGCTGTAAATGCTTTCGAACAGGATGCGATCTGGAAAAGCGTTTCGTTATTCACGGAATCTTTTTTTCCTTGTTCTTTCACGCCATAACCTTGCGACACGACTACTTTTCCGTCTTTCACAATTGCCACAGCAGCTCCGGGAATTGACCATGCGGCCATTTCGCGATTCATGTAAATGGAAAGGGAATCAGTGACGAAAGCGGGTTGCTGGGAGAAGGCAACACTTGTTGTCAGAAAAACAAACAGCAGAGTAATTCGGAATCGTATCATGGAATCAAATGTAACGCCTTGACGTAAATAATCTAACTTCGGTAGGATGAAAGGATGTAACACGGTTTCCCTGGTCTTTTTCGTGAATTTCATGTTTTGTGAAATGGCTGTTGCCCAGCCCAATCGCGATACGTTGCATATTGCCAGTTCAAACTATGTGCTTTTTCATCGTGATGCACCAATAAGACTGTACAGCGCCGGAATCAAGGATGACAGCACCCTTGTAATATATGATTCAACAGGTGCGCTCATGGATTTTCGCATAGCAGAATGGACATTGGCAATGGTAATTGATAGCAATTACGTTGACCAGAAGATTCATTCAAATACTGTTCCGGAAAATGTACTCAAACTGCTGAATAATCAGCCCAAAGGAGCGTGGATTTGTATAGAGCGAATTATTGCCATTCGCAAAAACGGAGATGAAATCCGTATTGCCGGGGAAAAGTGGGTGAAAACTTAACTGATATACAAATCAATCAGTTCACGTACACATCCCTCGCCACCCTTTTTCTGCAACACCACGTGCACCATGTTCTTCACCTCATCCACCGCATCCGCGGGACAAGCAGAAAATCCAACTGTACTCATGATGTCTTCATCGTTCAGATCGTCGCCGATGTAGCAAACCTGTTCGGGCGTAATCGAAAGCTCTTTGCACCAGCGCATCAGCGTTTCTTTCTTCGGCACCTGTGAAACTTCCATGTGTGTGATGTGCAAACGTTCTGCGCGACGCTGTATGAGATTGGAGTTGAATCCGTGCGAAATAATTCCGGTGTGAATTCCGCGCTGTTTTAACCGGCGCACAACCATTCCGTCTTTCGCGTTGAACTTTTTGAACTCGTCACCGGATTCTGTGTAATACATTCCGGCATCGGTCATCACTCCGTCGATATCGAAGATGACCATTTTGATGTCCTTGCTGCGCGCTTCTTCCCGTGTTTCGAGATCGGTTTTCAGAAGCAGATCAGTGGTAAGTGAAAAGCGATTCGCGATAGATGCGATTTCATCGGGAAGCGGATGACCCAGGTTTGCAACACCGAGTTCTGCGCTCAACGATGCTTTTTCAAGTTCGTGCTTGCGGAGGAGGAAAGAAAGATTGGCGGCGTATTGGCTCATATGAAGTCGGGCTAAACCTTCAAGGTTTTCAAAACCTTGAAGGTTTGCCCGAGACCTTAAAGGTTTTACTTTGATTCACGTGAAACTACGATAAAACCTTTAAGGTCTTATATAATCTTACGCCCGATTGACTCCGCCACCGCCTTCAACGATTTCGCCAACGCACGGAATTCATCATGATTCAGCTGCTGCGACGCGTCACTCTTCGCCACTTTCGGATTCGGGTGGGTTTCAATCAGCAATCCGTCAATACCCATAGCGGTGCAGGCACGTGCGAGATCAGGGACGCCGTATGCGTAACCGATCGCGTGACTAGGATCGAGAATGATCGGCAGGTTGCTGTACTGTTTCATCCACGCAGCACCGCAAAGGTCGAGTGTAAAACGTGTTTTCGTTTCGAAGGTGCGGATGCCCCGTTCGCACAGAATCACGTTTGGATTTCCGCCGGCGAGAATGAATTCAGCGCATTGCAAAAATTCCTGGAGCGTTGTTCCGAATCCGCGTTTGAGGAGAACCGGTTTTTGTGTTTTTCCGCAGCGTTTCAGAATGCCGTGATCGTACATCGACTTCGCACCGATCTGAATAATGTCGGCATACTCGATGATATCTTCCACCTGCGTTGCATCGCGCACTTCGGTGATGATGTTGAAGCCGTACTTCTCGCGCATTTTCGCGAGGAGCTTTAGTCCGTCGAGGCCCATTCCCTGGAAAGTGTAGGGAGATGTGCGGGGCTTGTACGCACCGGCGCGCAGCGTAGAAATTCCGAGTTCCTTCAGCAAAGCTGCCGATTGCTCGATCTGTTCTTCGCTTTCCACGGAGCACGGTCCTGCGATCAAAGCAGTGTGACCGGTGTTGCCGCCGATCTTGATTCCGTTGATGTCGATCGTGCGTGTTTCCTGTTTCCATGCGCGGCTCGAAAGCTGCATGTCGTCGTTGAGTACTGTTACACGGTCTGCTTCGCCATCGTACTTCTTGTCGAGCTCCTTCACGGAGGAAGAAGTGATAAGCGTATAGCGCCCGTCGTAATGAATACAGAATGCTTTTATTTCCGCCGCGATTTCATTGGCGCGGGATTCGGTTACTGATGTTTTGAGTTCTATGATCATAATTTACTTTTTGTCGCCTTCGACTACGCTCAGTCTGACAAAACGCTCGCACTCAGAACTGATTGTCATACTGAGCGTAGCCGAAGGATGACGATCAGGCCTCGCCTTTTACGAGATTGAAGAATGTTAATGCACCGGTAACGTTGTTGTTATCATCAACGACCGGCAGATAAGTAATCGGAAACTTTTTTGATTTGATCAGGCGGATGAGCTCAACAACTGTTGCGTTCTCATTCACCGTGACCGGAGTTTTATTGGTGATATCGCTTTCGTGAATTTCGTTCAGCCATCCGATACGTTTGAGAAGACCTTTGCGTACATCTGCATTACTGATGATGCCTTCGAGCTTTCCTTCGTTGTCGGCAAGAATTGTGAAGCCCATCTGGAATTCTTCGATGTTTTTCAGGACATTTTCAAAGCTGCGCTTGCCGGGCTTAAGCACCGGAATTTCATCTCCGCTCAGCATGAAATCCTTCACCTCGAAATGTGATTCGTTCTCGTGAGTTTTAAGGTTAAGCAACGCAAGTCCTACTGTATCAGCCTTGAACAGGTACGATCCGGAAACAGAAGCGTACACGCCCATGTTACGCAGGATGAAGGAAACTTCTCCGTTCACACCACCGTCGACATGCACACGTTTCTCCGGATACTTTTTGCTGAAGGCCCGGATCTTTCTGAAAATATCTTTGTTGAACTCTCCTCCGCTTTTTCCAGGGATGGTGGCCATCATGAGGATGAAATCGAAACGATCGGCGTAAGCATCGAATGCATCAATCTCGGAAGCCGCGGTAATGGCAAGCCCGAGTTTTCCTTTGATGGTTGAAGGAACTTCCAGGTGCTTCGGAAGATCCTCGTACTGGAACGTTACGTAGTCGCACGGTGTTTTCTCGAGTAGCGGAAAATACTTCTCCGGCGTTTTCGAGATAATGTGAAGATCAACCGGCGTTTTACTGATGGTGCGGATCTTCGCGATGTCGTCAAATACTTTCGGATCGTCGTTGCAATCGACGTGAAACAGATCGATGCGATGTGCATCCAGCTCGCGGACAACTTCTTCCAGGGGACGGGAAGTGGAGTAGATGGATGCGGAGATTTTCACGGGGCAAAGATACGGATTAGGGGATTAGGGACGAGGCACGAGGGGCGGGTCGACAATAGCTGACTAATTGTTGACCGGCATCTGGAAATACTCCGTCGTGCATTCGCCCGTAGACGCGTCATATCTGGATTCTTCATCCAGGTAAGGTTTCCCGTTTTTGTCCAGCTCATACTTCATGATCGTAAGTTTCGTGAACGGAAGCACCACCGAAACAGCAGGCGCGTCTTTATAAATTTTATAATTGACATTCAATTCCCTTACTGCTTCCGGATCGTGTTTGGCGAAGAAGTCACTATTGACATTGATCAGGTCAACTGCTTTTTCATAGTTTTCACTTTGTATGTATGCATACAGGTCCTCCACTTCTCCATCCCTGAACGGGTGCGTCCAGTTTTCAACAGTGTTGTTATATAGCCCGGTGAGAATGTTGTGGATCTGAACTGCCGCATGTTCTTTTTCGCTGGCTCCTGAAAATCCATTGTACGCTGTAATGAAATCTGCCTTGCGGAAAAACTTTTCGCTTCGCGCGCTTTCCTGTTTAGGCATTCCTTCCGGAACATCCATGATGAAAACTTTCATTGTGGCGTCGATCGCACGTTCACATTCCAATCCTTTGTGGCTTTCATTCTCAATGGCGAATGAACTGTAGGTTTTGAATTGCCCTATATACTGAACGCTGTCGAAGTACATTGTGTCGGTGTTTGCCCAGTTGACTGAATCTCCATACCACACGGTCCACTCGACATAGGTACTTCGTGTCGGATTAATCAGCAACGGACGTCCATGTGAAAGCAGGGAGGTATCGAAAAGTAGTTTTTTATCAGCGTCCAGTACACGGTAGTGATGCACGCCGGGGATATGACCGCTTTCATAGGTTATGTTTTCCACTCCGGTGCAAACCGGTTTGAAGTCCTGTATGCACGTGTAAGCAGGAAGAGACAATGTGTCTTCATCGACGATGACAAAATAATCATCGGCAGTTGGATTATCTATGCTCAATGCGTCGCCGCGTGGAGGCTCCGGACTGCAGGAACAACAGAGGAGGATGAATGCGACTGTACAGGGTAGAAGTGATTTCATGTGTGTTTATCCGAAAAACAAATACGAGATGAAAATGGCGCCGACAACTCCCGCCAAATCAACCAGCAAACCGGCCCCAACGGCGTAACGTGTGTTTTTCACGCCGATTGAACCAAAGTAAAGCGCCACAATGTAGAATGTTGTATCGGCCGAAGCGTAAATGATGGAAGACAACCTTCCCACGAACGAATCTGGACCGTACGCCGGGTTATTGAATAATTCGTTCACAAGTCCTTCTGTGCCTCCGCCGCTCAGCGGTTTCATCAGTGCAACCGGAATTGCCGGTACGAAACGGGTGTCAGTTCCGAGCCAGGTAAAAAATGTTGTGAATCCTTCAGTGATATAATCCATCACACCGCAATTTCTGAAAACGCCGATAGCTACAATCATTCCAACGAGGTAGGGAACAATCCGGACCATGGTCGCAAATCCTTCTTTAGCACCTTCAATGAATTCTCCGAAGACGTTTATCTTTTTGAAGAGTGCGACGCTGAGGAAAAGGACCATGATCCCGATGAGCAACGCATTTCCGCAAACGATGGAAACTGTACTGCGTAATTCGGGAGACATCATCATGAAACCCAGTACTACAAGTGACATGAACGCCACTGCAGAGAACAGCCACATTGCAAGTCCGCGCGAAAAAATCCGTTGACGGACAGACACCAGCGTTACTGCGAACAGCATGGTGAAGAAGGAGGTAATCAGAATCGGAATGAAAACATCGGCAGGTCCCGTTGACTTCGCCGCGGCACGTAAACCGAGAATGGTAACCGGTATCAGTGTGAATCCTGCAGTATTCAGAGCGAGAAACATGATCATGGAATTGGATGCACGCTCTTTTTCCGGATTCAGCGTCTGCAAACTTTCCATGGCTTTTAAACCGGCAGGTGTTGCTGCGTTACTCAGTCCAAGCATATTCGCGGAGAAGTTGAACATCACCTGTCCGCGAGCAGGATGACCTTCAGGAACCTCCGGAAAAATATGTTTGAAAAACGGCCCGATGATTTTTCCGAGTAAGGCGATAGCCCCGATTTTTTCTGCGAGTCGCATGAAGCCCATCCACAGCGTGAGTACTCCCGCAAGTGGCAGTGCAACATTCACGAAAGCAATCTTGGCATAGTCCAGTGTTCCTTTCGCAACGGTTTCGAAAATCGCCTGGTCAGCCTCCGCTCCGCCACCGAAGTATCCGTAGATGGTGCGAAACAGGGCAACAAGAAACCCTACAATGAAAAAACCACCCCAGATGTAGTTCAGTGTCATACTGTAAATGTAGTTTTTGGTTTTCGGGCGATATGAACACTGCAGCTGAGGTTATGAACAGAGTTGCTGTGAACAAACGGTTTTTCTGAGGCGACGGCCGGTTTTTGTCCATTGCCTGATATTCAGGGATTAGACTACATTAGCCACGCCCTTACACAATGATTGAACACCCGCGAAATAATCTCAGTGAGATTCCGGGCAAAGCTGCAATCTGGTCGGATGAAGACGGATTATCCTGGATCACCTTCGAGCCGGGAGCCGAAATCACCGGTGATGATGCGGCGATGTTACTGGAGTTTGCCAAACGCACCTATGTCGATGCGGAGTACTTTCGCGTGCTGATTGATCTGAGAACAAGTCCGGTGATTGCAAAAGAGGCGCGTGATTTCGCAGCGGGCGGAGCGATTCAGTTGTACATTTCTGCTTTTGCCATTCTTGCGGATGAGTTATCGATGCAGCTTGTCGGAAATTTCTTCATTCACTTTCACAAGCCGGAACAGCCGACGAAGATTTTCACTGACAAGGACGAGGCGCGGAAGTGGTTACTGATGCAGAAAGAGAAAAAGTAAGTGCGGTTACTATCGAAGCTCAGCGATGCACGGATCCGGCCGACATTTTCCGCAGGTTGTTGATAAATTGCACATACCATCCAACATCCTCTGCCAGACTTTCCGGAATATTTCCAATGAAATTGCTTTCAGGAGCAACACGGAATTCTGCACGTTCATGTCCGATCAACACGTAAACGCATGAACGCTGAATAGAAATTGCAAACGCATTGCGTGCAGATTGAGCTTGCTGCACAAGGTATTCTTTCGCGGAAGTATTCAGCAGGGAAAGGAGGACGGAGGGCTGATCGCTGTTAAGAAAAAACAGTTCGTCAAAAGACGGTGTGCCGGTTGTTATTTTTTCTAATTGTTCATCGTTCTCCCAATGAGCAATTGTTTTCATTAGCCAGTCATCGGACTCCCCGGTATTGAATCGCTTACGCGGCGTGATGAAATGGAATCCATTGTGCATCGGCGTATTCAGAATGATGAACCAGCCGTAGAATTGATTAGTATGAACCGGACGTGTTGCGCCCGGACGCCCCGTCATCAGGGATGATCCAACCTGTACCGCGACTTCATACATCCCGAAATTATTTCCATGGAGAGTTCCCTGTATGGAATCTTCCCGGGAAATCGTCGAATATTTGTCATAGTACAAGCCGGACTCAAGAAAAACTTTCATGGAAAGATCGTGACGCTTTGCAACGCGAACCTCTTGAGCACCAAATTGGCGAAAGATCCCGGGAAGTACTTCGAGCGAATATTTGTGAACAACATCCGCCGCCGCCGGTACCTGGTAGAGCAGGAAAACTCCAGCCATAAAAGTCGTTAGCAGACACCAGCCAACCAACGCCTCCCATATCCACGTTTCATCAACCACTTTGGCAATCAGTCCTCCAATGATCCAAAGAGCGGGGATTGAGAGAATTATCTTCCACTTCAGTCCGGCTCTACGGTACTGTTTTTCCAACTCCTGCAAACGTGTTGCGGACGCAATTTCTGCTCCGATGATCGGCTTCTCATTCATTTAGCAAAATCCCCCATTTTCATCAAGCGAAAAACGCTAAAAGATTTCAACATTACAACAGAGTTTTCAAGGGCTAACACAAGGTATGAACAAACTGTTAACACCAATGAAAACCAGCGTCTTCCGTGGATATATTTGGTGTCTATGGAGCAATTATCACTTATCCCGCCGGCGTTACGCACCTCCAGGCCGCTGCACTTCCCAAAAATTCTTCGTGACAGGTACAATCTGCTTGTTCCAAGACAGGAAGACGGCCTCATTGTGCTCGCCATTTTTCAGAAGGTCCGCGCCGGAATTATTGAGCGCACTTTCCCTGAAAGAATTATCGTGGAAACGATCAAGCAGGTGCTCAACGAGCTTGGTCAGGGCTCCGCGCGCGGAGAAGAAACGCAGAAATACGATGAAACTGTTCACCGTCTTCTCCGTCACTTCATTGACAAGAACATCGAGGAGAAAACATACCAGCTGAGTACCTACGCAGAAAACTTCTGCGATATGCTCGAACGGGAAGTGCACACGGCGATCAATCCTTCGCAGATCCAGAAAACATTCAACGATCTTGTGATGCTTCTCGCGCTTAAGCTGGAGAGCCTCGAAGATTTCCGTCACTGGTATCACACCCAGTTCTTCAAGCACAAAGCTGATATCAGCGCACAACTCCGGGCACTGCAGGCCCAGATTGAAGATACCGTAGACCAGCTGAATGATCTGGTGAAGAATGAGCACGACAACTTCCGCGAGATGCTGATCGGTTGTGAAGCACTCCTGGACCGCATCAAGGAACAGGCGGATAAACTTTCCAGTGCATTCTCCTCGAAGGATGACATCAAGCAGTTGCTCGATGATGCAGACCTCGGAATCGAATTTGAATTCCGCGAGATGAAGCGCGATGTACGCATGTACTTCAAGGATATCGAATTGCGGCTCATCAACGTTTCCCACACGATCGACCGCATCAAGCCGAAAGTAAACAAGCTGTACAACGATTTCGAAAAGCGCGATTACGACCGGAAGATTGAATCATTCCTGATTTACATGCTGAAGAATTCAACCAGCAAATTTTTCCGCACGAAGAAACTGAAAGACCGCAAAGTGCACGAGGTGGAAGTTTACCTGCCGAAGAATATGCGGGAGAAAGAACTGTACAGCGACCGCTCACGCATCACCGGAATCGACTACATGCAGTTGCTGGAGCCGCCTCCGATAACGTTGCAGAACCTTGAGTGGGACGAAGCTGATCTTTCCCGCCAGGCCGACCTGCGTCGTGCTTACCTCGCACGCGAGAAACGAATCGAAGAATGGTTTAACATCATCACGGCCGATCTCGAAAAGAAAAAGTCCATCAACTTCTCGGATTACTATTACAAAATCATGACGAAGGACAATGACTTTGAAGAAGCAGTAAAAGAGGCAACGCTGGTGCTGAAAGAATTCACCAAGAACCCGGCTTTCGAAGTAACCGTAAGTGAAGAATTTAATCTTGATCCTAAACACCCGAGCATAGGAATATGGAAAATGCAAGTAAGAAATACGGCTTCCTAGAAGCAGAAGAAGCGGAAGCTTTGTTCGCTGAAGTGGACTTCATGTTCAAGAGCGGACAGCATATCCAGAATTACCCGCACCAGGTTGAACTGTTCAACTTTGTGGAAAAATTCGAAGAGGATCTGCGGTTGTACTACCGCAATCTTTTCAAAGTGAATCTTGCCGGCAAAGGTTCGGATTATTCGCGTTACTTCTATCTCGAGATGGATGATGACACACGCGGTATCGTAAAGGCCCGCGCGAAGAAACTCACACCCGAGCATACGCTCCTGGGAATTCTTCTGCTGAAGATTCACCGTATCGACAAGTATTTCATCAATGATATTTATGTTCCCGACTTCATTCAGCTCCTGAAGACGAATGAAGAGTACAAGAACTTTATCTACAATCTCTTCGCGCGCCGCCGCGAGAAAGAAGCAACTGAGATTGATGAAAATACCATTGACGAATGGGTGCGCAACTCGCTGAAGGAGTTCGAACGTTTGGGCTGGATTCATTTCGATCCGCGCAACAAAGAACTGTTCGAGATCATGCCTTCGATTGAAAGGCTGTTCACGATGTATTCATACGAAATCCACAACATCGACCGCCTCATCGATGAAACCAATTCTATCGAGGAAAAAACCGGCGGACTGTACCCGGTTGAAGAAGGCGACAGCGAATAATTCAACGCATCTAAAAAAGCGATATGAAACAATACCCAAGAATATTTTCCCTTTCCACCGTTGGAGTGATTTATCACAACAACTGCGATTATCTTCTGCACCCGCTGCGTACTGACTTCACGGGAGGATCCGGTTCAGGTAAGTCGGTGATCGCCGATCTTCTCCAGCTCATCTTCGTTGCGAAGAAGGAATTCTGGGAGTCGGGAACCGACGTAATGACCACCGAGAAACGTACCGTGGAAGGTGTCGTGCTCAAGCAGGGCGGCGACCAGGGACAAGGTTATTTCGGTTACGCATTTGCGAACGTGGAAGTGGAGCACAACAAGTTTATCATTGTCGGAACACACATCCAGACCAACGCACGTTCGGTATTTCCGTTCGTGATTCAGAAAGGTGTTGATTTTGATGCAGAGAAAGAAATGAATCTCGAAGCATGCGACAATTTTCTGTTGTACCGCGATTTTCTTCCTAACAACCAGATTCTGCCGATCGACAAAATGCGTGAGAACCTGGAGAAACGTGGCTACATCCTGAAGCAGTTCAACCAGCGAACCGCGGAATTTCACCGCCTGCTGTTCAACAACCAGATTCTTTCAACGGATTTCAGTCATGACGACAAGAAACTGAAAACGTTTGCACAGATTCTCCAGTCGTTCGCCCGTGGTAAAGGTGTCGGAGCGAAATCAGAAGATCTTAAGAACTTCTTATTCGCGAACGACGATGACCAGAACAAGGAGTATGAGAAGCGCAAGAAGGAAATCGAAGAAGCCCACGAAGAATACAAGCGTCGTGCACGTGTGTATGAAACGGTGAAGCTCAAGAAAGACCGCCTTTTGTCGCTCCTGGAAGACAAGAAGAAACGCGATGCGGCCAATTACCGCGCGCTGTTGCTCGAAACGGGTTGGGCATACCAGCAGCGTGAAGTAATCGGGAAAGATCTTGTTCGCACCCAGAAGGAAACGGCGTACGTGAACCTTCAGCAGATTCAGCTGGAGACGCGGATCAACGAACTCAATATGGAAGCTGTGGAGCGTGAGCTTGACAGCATAACCGGTGAGCGTGAGCGCCTGGAAACAGAATTGGAGAACCGCAGGAAGCAGCGCGACTTTGCAGAGAAGAACCGCGCAGGATATGAGAAGGCGTACAACATTTCCCAATCGGAATACGATGACACCAGTGCAAAGTGGAGCAAAGTAAAAGCTGCTGAGCTGTGGATCCGCTCTTACAAAACAATCGAACTGCTGAAGGAAACTTTCCACAAACAGGATTCCACTCTTGCTGAGCGCAAGAAGATGTATGAGTTTGTTGATTTCCTCGAGCGTAAACAGATACGCGAACAGTTCGAAGCATCTTCATGGTCGCGCGATTACCGCATGGCACAGGCTGAGTACGACGGAATCATGGACCAGCTCGACAGCGAGATCGGCCGCCTCGAAGAACTCATGCCGCTGTTCGATAAAGAGAACAAAGATTCAGTAGTACAGTGGGCGATCCGCAATGCGGGAAAACTCACGAAGGAAGAAGAGTCTGTTCTGATGCATTTCAAAACATTCGGCACGAAGAAGCCGGCGGAGAAAGAAGCCGGAGAGCGGTTCATTCCGGATCCGGAATCGGTTTACAAAAACCTGAAGCCGGTTGATAAAGATTCGAAGGGATTCTGGGTGAACATGAGCGGCGTAATGGAATACGTTACGTACGTGAATAAGCAGATGTTCAACAACCCGGATACGATTGAAAAGGAATTGCAGAAGTACGGTAACACGATCGAGAAGGAACTCGAGAAGCTTCATGCAGAGCGGTTCACGCAGCGTATGTTGCGCGATCACCTGATGGAGTTCGGGTTCAACACTTCTGTTTCTGATGCGTGGCTCAAGCGTGAAGAGCTTGAAAACTTTTCGCCGGATGAAACACTTGTAATGTCGAAGGAAGAGTTCACCATGATCATGGATCTGTACTCTAATCCAAAGAACAACCTGCGCGTACAATACGACGAAGCGAAAAAGAACTGGGAAGACGCTTTGCAGAAACTTCGTGAAGCAGATGATATTATTTCGAATTCGCAGGGCGGATTGCTGGCGATCGAAGGACAGATCAAACAGCTTGACACCACCCAGCTTCCGGAGAAAGAACGCGAACTGAAGAACTTCCAGGCCGTGAAGAAATCACTTGTGGAGCGGTACGCGGATTGGCAGAAAGATGTGGAAACTTACCTGAAAGCGGAAGAAGGCGAGAAGAGTCTTGAGAAAGTGAATAAGGAGATCCGGGAGATTGAGAAAGAACAGGGCTCGAGCACCAAGATGCTCTACAACGCATTCACGCAGCGCCTGCAGGATATTTCACGCCGGCAGGGGTCGCTTGAACAGCGTTTACTCGGATTGATGGAGCAGATGCCTGCACTCGAAAACCGCTATCAGGAAGTGCTTACGCGTTACACGCAGTTCATCGGAGAATTCAAACCGGAGGAAGTTACAGATTCGGTGGAAGAATCGCAGGTGAACAAACTGAAAGTAACCGTGATCACGACGCAGAAGGCATTCGAGTCGAACTACGACGGCATTCTGAAAGATGAAAAGTTCAACATCGATGATGAACGCCTGAAAGGAAATCACAAGTACGATTTCCAGACGCTTGCAGAAGTAATGTTGCCGAAGATCATTCAGAATCCTGATCGCATCGAGGAAGATCTTGCAAGCGATATCGAAGAACATCTGAAGAGCATTAACCAGAAGATGAACGAGATCAACGACCATAAGCTGAAGATCATCAACGGTATTTTCTCGAAGATTGAAGAGGTGTACACCGAGTACCGCGACCGGATAGAGGATATGCGCGAGTTCTTCCGTTCAAATAAAATTTCAGGAGGCCACTACGTAGAAATCAACTTCGATCCGTCGAAATCGTATCCTATCAGTTGGATCCGTTCACTGAACAAGCAGATTGCTGCGAAAGCGCAGAACGTTGGATTGTTCAGGATGTTTGAGAACGAAGGAGAAGGGGCAGACGCGATCATCCTGAAAGCTTTCCTCGAGCACAGTGACGGAAAGAACGTGAAACCGGATATCAAGAAATTGACAAATCCGAAATCCTACTTCGATCTTTCCATCAGCCTGAAAACTCCGAAAGGAGAAGATGCCCCCGGATCGAACGGACAGAACTATACCATGCTTGCACTTCTGTGTATTGCACGTCTCTCGATCATCGACAGCGATCGTTTGAGCCGTAAAGACCGGAAGATCCGCAAAGGAGTCCGTTTCATGACCATCGACGAGGTAGCGGGCCTGGGTGAAAACTTCGACATGCTCTATGAGCTTGCGAAGAACTATGATTACCAGATTCTCACGATGACGATTGATCCGATCGGTCGTTTCGAAGAAGGCAAGCAGAATATCTACACGTTGCGTAAGAACAACAATCCGGAATTCCACAACGTCAATCCGACACCGTTAGCGCAGTTCAGCTATGACAACATTGTGGAGAAACTTGACGATTATATCCATGCGTTGCAAACGCAGAATTAAATGTGAATAAATGTCCGTGAAAGCGGAAGGTTTAAGTTGCGAAAGCCGGGCGTTGTGACCCGGCTTTTGTTTTTGCAACCACGGAGGCGCAAAGAAAAAGTTGCGACGCGGCGGGTTGCAAAAACAAAAGCAATGTGTCGATTTCTGATGTGCCGATTGCATCGGGTGTCAGCTGCTTTTAATCACCGGGTCCGCAATCTGTCTGCAGGAGAAAAGCAGAAAGGCTGTTTCCCGAAATTCGCCGGCTGGCTGGATGACTACGGAGCTTTTACGTACACATGGAGGCACAAGGAACAGATGATCAGATATGTTGCCGATCAGGAGGCACACCGCTCGAAGGAAGATTTCGTTACTGAATACCTCCGCATGCCCGATGAAGCCGAAATTGATTGCATCACTCATACGTTCCATAACTAAACAAAAACGCCCGATCATAAGACCGGGCGTTTTTTATTTTATGTTGTCAGGATCAGAACTTCACGGCCACTCCAAAATTTACCATTGGTAATCCGCTGCCATAACCACCTTCAACGAAAGCGCCGATGTTATCAGTGAAATACATATTTGCTCCGGCGTGAATCGCCCAGCAGAACCCGCTCTTCAACGGTTCCTGAACGTAGTTATATCCCGAGCCTGTAGGTTCTGCTTTTACCTTATTCAATCCGAATGGAATTCCCACGTACGGATCGAGTTTTTTCATCCCGAGCGGAACGTGAAATGCCGGCCGTAAACAGATTTGCGTGTACTTGTGCTGGTACCCATAAATATTGTCGGGTGCGGTTACGTCTGTGATTGTAATCTCGTCCTTATACATTCCCACATACAAACCAATACCCAGGAAATCTGTTGCGCCATACTCAACACGGAAACCGAAAGGAAATCCGCCCTTGGATTCAGTCTCCCCATAAATGGAGTAATCTGATTTGGAGTAGTTCTCTTTCACGAGGAATCCGCCTCCGACGCCAAGGCCAATTTGCCCGGCTTTGAAAGCAACCACTTTGCCCCTTTTCTTTTTCTTCTTTCTTCTCTTCTTCATCTGCTCCGCATTGAGGTCGCCCGCAACAAAGAATGCACACAGCACCAGAAGTAAAATCGCTTTGATTTTCATAGCGTCAAACGAATATGTTGATACAGTAAATGAATGTGTAAAAAAAGTCCCCGCTTTTGCGAGGACTTTTTTTAGTATTTGTTCGCGTTGATAACGTCTACCGGATCGCCTGTAGCAGGATCAATTTTGTAGAGAACACAAACTACGTGGCAATTTGCCGATGCGCGTGTTTCTGCAGGAAGGGTTACAGTGTATGTACCGTCGACCTTAGCTCCCTTGGCAGGATCAGTTGCGATATTAGTTCCGAATGCGTTTCCGCCGGCAATTACGCGAAGAATATCGTTGTGCTCAACCACACCGGTCTGTCCGTTCTGGTCGTTCATGATATGGTCTTCAGTTACGTAAACACCGAGATTGTATTTACCGGAAAGTGCTTCGAAGAATACAGTCTTGGTGGTGATGGTCATCGTATTTCCACTCAAAGTATATGACATACCAACACCTGCTTTGGCAGTCGGGTGAGTAGAAAGAGCAGTCGTGATCTTCGGCTCAAGGTAAGTAGGGTATTCCTCAACGAGGTTTGCACCGGCACTTGGAGTACCCGACATACCGAAGAATGCAATAACATCATCCTGACCTACCGGCTCATTGTTAACGATATCATCAGAAGGGTGCATGAAAATTCCAACAGCTTTGTGCTGACCATCTCCATACTCATGCATCAAATCGTGCATCATTGGATAGCCATAAACTCCACATGGATTACACCAGGTGGCAGAGTATTCCCAAACCACACATTTGTAGACGGAAGAAACAGAGATCACATCACCGGATGCAACATCATCTTTCTTACAACCTACCCATGTGAATGCGAGTGCAGCAGCAGGGATCAGAGCGAGAATTTTTTTCATTGTAATTGTATTTAGGTGTAATTGAGGTTCTTAGTCGTGTAAGCCTGAAATATAAAATTAGCTAATTCGGCGACCTTTCAAAAGGAAATCCGTAAAAATTGCAAAGGGGTGAATGTGGTTTTTCGTTTCTTTGCCACCCTTTCTCAACATAGCAGGATAATGCTCCTTAAGCACAAAAACATCGATTTCTCCAATATTTTGCACTATTCGGGTGGATTTTTCCTCCTGATCATTGCATTTGTGCTTGGCGCAAGGTTCGATTCAACCCGTGCGGAAGCAACGGTTCCGGTCAATTTACAGCAAGACAATGCAGATTCTGTATCAGTGATTACCCTGGGTTTTGCGGGTGATCTCATGTGTCATGTACCGCAAATGACGGCCGCCAGGCTTCCGGACGGCGCTTACGATTTCAATCCGGCGTTCGCTGAAATCAAAGATGCGTTGTCCGCTCCCGATATTATGATCGGAAATCTTGAGCTGACTTGTGCAGGACCCGGAAGGCCGTACCAAGGCTACCCTGCTTTCAATGCTCCCGATGAATATGTAAGCGCGATTATGAATGCAGGATTTGATTTCCTTGTGACGGCTAACAATCACTCGATGGACACCGGAGAAGAAGGACTGCAGCGCACGCTGAAAAAAGTTCGCGAAAACGGAATGGGAAGCACCGGAACTTTTGATTCGCAACGCGATCGCGATTCAATTCGTGTGCTTACTAAGAATGGAATTTCAATCGCGCTGCTGAATTATACGTATGGGACAAACGGAGCTTATCCGGCCGCATCCCGTTCTTATATGCTGAACGTTGCAGACAGTGCGATTGTGAGAAAAGATGTTGAACGTGCACGTGCTTTGAATCCGGATATTGTTGTGGTGATTTACCACTGGGGCACCGAAAACATCGCGGAGCCGACAGCAAAGCAGGATTCCATGTTTCATTGGGCGGCAGACAACGGAGCAGACCTGGTGATCGGAGCGCATCCACATGTGATCGGTCCCATCGATTATTTCAAGACGAAGAAAAATGCATCACTTGATTCGGGAGTGGTCGCATGGTCGCTCGGAAATTTTGTGTCGAACCAATACTGGAGATACACCGATGCGGGACTGATTTTCAATGTAACGATTGAAAAAAATCACACCACAGGAAAAAAGACGTTGAAGCAGACAGAGTATATCCCTACCTGGGTGTACCGTGGGTATGATCCTTCGGAGAAAAGATATTTTGTTGTTCCGGCGACCTGGTGCGGGAACGATTCACTTCCGCCGTGGATGAATGCGGAATCGAAAACGCGGATGTGTGAAGCGTTTGCGGATACGAAGGGGATGATGGGGAAGTATACGGAAAAGGTGACGTTGAAATAATCAAACGGCTTTTCCGGAGAATTTCCTGATTGACCGGAGTTCAGTTTTTTTGCCACGAATCTCTTCTTCAATATCAAAGTCGATTTGCAATTCAAGCCAGAACTTAGCGCTGTTCCCGAAGTATTTAGATAAACGCAGAGCCGTATCTGCGGTAATGCTTCGGTTGCCTTTTAGTATTTGTGAAACACGCGTCTGCGGAATGAGTAAATCTTTTTTGCCCGTGAGCCAGCCTTAATCTGTTTCTCACGGGCTATTGCATCACGAATATCCCAGAACGTTTCGTACCAAACCAGTTTCTTTACACTATATCGACAAGTGAACGAGCCTGGATTGATTAATCCACGATGTTGACCCACCCGCACTTCGAGGTTATTGGTCGAACCGGTATAGATTACCGTGTTCCGGACATTTGTCATCATGTATGCGAAGCCGCCCTTCATGAAGCAATTATAAAATTAATGTTGGGCACTAGTCGGGAGTAAACGGCTAAAGTTTGGTGAACACAAAATTTCGGTAATTTATTGAGTCAAGAAATTGTTGGCAGCAATGTTTCCGGCTCACGAGATTGCTTCGACAGGTTCGCAACGACCGGAGCCGCATGCATTGCTAACCGTTCAATGGTCTTGCAAGGACTCTTGGCGTTGAGTCAAAACACTTAGCGACACAGCAACCACACTTGTTGAATAACTTTTTACACTTCCACGATCCATTCCTATACAGTCTCACACTTAAACTTGCTTTGTTGTAAGAAACCAATAAGCAAGTACTGTGAGCCAGTCTCCGGATACAGAAAGCAACAGAAGCAGTAAATCTGCTTCACGAACCATTGCACTGACCGGGATATCCCTCCTCGGCGTGTTCCTTTTATTTTTCCTGATGGGATTAACCGGCACCGATTCAATTGCCGGATTATCTACTGTTGACAACACGAAAATCCTGAACGGCGAGGAGATGGCGCAGGACGGAACACAACAACGCGGCGTCCTTCAGTTCGATCCGGTGACAAAAGCCAGTCCGGTGAAAGTGTTTCTCAACGCGTACGACTCCACCGACACAACAAAGACAAGAGTTCTTTTGTTCGGCGATTCAGAACTTGATCACATGCGCTTGCCGGTTTACAATTATTGCAAGAACAACAATTGCGAGCTGGTTGCATCCATTACATGGTACGGTTCAACTACAGTGGGATGGGGAAAAGGTGATACGCTGCAGAAGTATCTCGATCTGTACAAACCGGATTTTGTCATCTGCATTTTAGGGTTGAACGAACTCTTCATTCCCAATGTGGAACCGCGAAGAGAATCTGTTCAGAATATCAAGAAAACGGTGCTGAAGTCGGGAGCAAAATTTTATTGGGTGGGCCCTGCCGCCTGGAAAAAAGATCAGGGCATCTGCAGCATGCTCGAAGAAGAACTTGATTCGCTGTGTTATCCATCCGAGAAACTGACACTGGAGCGGGCCAACGATCATCGCCATCCTTCACGCGATGGATCTAAAGTCTGGTTCGACAGCGTTGCAGTGGCGATCACGGCACATACACGATTGGATTTGAGCAAACCTGTTGCAAAATACGAACAACCGAAAAACAGTCCTTCTGTAGTAATTCCAATGTCCCAATAGAAACGCCATGTGGTCCACCATTACTGAGCTGTTCAGTTTCTCGCCCGGAAACCCGCTCTTATTTCACACCGGATTTTTCTTCTTCTTCCTCTGCATTTTCCTGATCGGATATTCTTTCGTTGCTGATAATCCGAAAGCGCGGAACATGTACATCATGCTGCTGAGCTTCTATTTCTATTATAAAACAAGCGGGTGGTTTCTCGGGTTGCTCGTCTTCACGATTTCATCGGACTACTTTTTCTCGAGAGTAATTGAGCGAACCAAAGAAGAAGTCACCAGAAAAACCGCACTGGTAACCGGAATCCTTCTCAGTCTTTCTTTTCTGTTGTATTTCAAATACGTGAACTTCTTCATCACGAATGTGAATGCACTCACCGGATCAGAATACCTGGTGCGAAATGTAATTCTCCCGATCGGAATTTCTTTTTACACCTTTCAGTCAATCAGCTACCTGGTGGATGTGTACAAGAAAAAGATCACGGTGCCTCGTTTCCGGGATTATCTCATGTATATGTCGTTTTTCCCGCACCTGGTTGCCGGTCCGATTGTACGCGCGTCCGATTTTCTTCCGCAGGTAAAGAAGGGCGTAACCATCACACCGGAAACGCGTAACGAAGCATTTTATCTCATCATCAAGGGCCTGATCAAGAAAGCCATCATCAGCGATTATATTGCGCAGTATGCTGATTCCATTTTTTCACAGCCGGATGCGTTCAGCGGAACAGAAAATACATTCGCAACACTCTGTTATACGTTCCAGATTTTCTTCGACTTCAGCGGATACACAGATATTGCAATCGGTGTTGCATTGTTACTCGGTTTCCGTCTCGGAATAAATTTCCGTTCGCCATACAAGTCGTTGAACATTACTGATTTCTGGAGACGCTGGCACATTTCTCTTTCGCAGTGGCTGCGCGATTACATCTACATTCCGATGGGCGGAAATGCAAAAGGATTCCGAATTCAGTTGCTGTTGCTCGTAACAACAATGCTCATCGGCGGTTTCTGGCATGGCGCCGACTGGAAATTTGTTTTCTGGGGGCTCGGTCACGGATTACTTCTTGTATTTCACAAGCTCTTCGTGAAATATTTCCCCGGAGAAATGAGATTCTTCAAACCGATAGGATGGCTGCTGACGTTCAGTTGTGTTGCCTTGTTGTGGGTTCCGTTCCGTGCGACAAGTATGGCAGATACTTTGACTGTTTATAAATCCATGTTCACCAGTTTCGACTTCGGGATGTTAAGGCTCATTGCAGAGAATAACCCTTTGCTGATTGTGTTATTCATTCTCGGCGCATGGCTTACCTTGATGCCTGAGCAGTTCAAAGAAATTTTGCGTAACATATTCTTCAGCTCAAAATTCGTTTTCAAAATGGCGATGCTCATTGTGGTCATTCAGTTGATGATACAGATGCGCGTACAGGACGTTCATCCATTTATCTATTTCGAATTCTGATGCGGCAAACCGGAGTTTTCATTTTCTTCTTACTGTTAAGTGTTACACTTGGGGCTGCACCGATCCGGAATCCGATCGATACTGCGCTGAACCGGATGAACGGGTCGCAGTTTCTTTCGGAGGCGATGTCGAAACTGTCTTCAGTACGAAAAAGTCCGGAGGAGAAGTTTGTGGTGGTGCATTTTGGCGATTCACATATCCAGGGAGATAATTTCAGCGGAGCTATACGACGGAATCTGCAGGCAGCTTTTGGTGACGGAGGAGAAGGAGTGTTGTTTCCATATTCGCTCTGCAAAAGTTTTGGTCCGGCCACATTGACATCGGCCAGCACCGGCACGTGGACGTGGGCAACGGTTCTGAAAAATCCGGACAAGGTAAATGTTGGTGTAACCGGTTATACATTGATCTCGAAGGACAGTAACGCAACACTTTCCTTTACGATTCTTTCAGATAATCCGATTGCCAATGGTGCTGACGTTGCGGTTTGGTATGGCGGTGAAAATTCACTGCTGGTCGGGAATATCGGGAATGGATTGAAACTGGAAAACGATACGACGAACTACGGAAATGATCTGCGCCGCGCGATTATTCACAACTACCGGCCGGGCACGAAAATGACTTTCCACTTAAGAAAAGCCAACCGCAAAAGCGGGTTCGATTTCCATTTCTACGGACTTTCATCGGGCAACAACGCCGGATTGGAATACAATCGCTGCGGAGTAGTGGGCGCTACATTTCTTCAGCTTATCTCGCAAGAGGAATTTACAATTCGGCACCTGAAAGCACTGAAGCCGGATTTGTTGTTCTTCTCCTATGGTTCGAATGAATCGTATAACACCGGTCTCGACATGAAACTATATGCGAGCCAGGTTTCCTATTTTATTGTAAGACTGAAAAGGGAATTTCCCGGAATCAACATTGTAATCACCAGTCCGCCTGATACACGTTCGGCAAATCGCTTTCCGGTAAACACGCAACCAATCGTTGATTCGTTACGTGCAATCTGCGAACGACAGGAGTGTGCTTTCTGGGACTTGCACGGAATTATGGGTGGAAATGAATCGATTTATTTCTGGCTGAATAATTCGCTGGCGCGAAAAGACAAACTGCACTTCACGAGAGCGGGATATGAATTGCAGGGAGATCTTTTTTCGCAGGCGTTACTGACCGCGTATCGTGAACAGAGTTCCGGTGAAGAGATTCCCGTGCTGAAACTGATTTCGGAAAGAATAGCAACGCAGCTCAGTTCGCTTACTACAGGCGGCTCGGCTCCTGCGGTTGCAGTGGTGAGCGGAAATGATAAAGAACACGTCGTGAAAAAAGGAGAAACGCTTTCCATCATCGCGCGCGATAACAACGTAACGGTTGCTCAACTGTGTGAATGGAATAACATCCGGAAAACAGATGTGCTGAAAATCGGGCAGAAGATTGTGATAAAGAAATAATCAGATCTTATCCCGCACTTTCGGTCCGGTTTCATCTTCCGGCTCCTTCTCCGCTTTCCCCCAGCCAATGTGCCACGCGAGGCTCGCTTTGAATTCGTAACGCGTTCCGGCGAAGGGACTGTTCACATTCGGAACATCGGTGAACGGATACAGAAACGGAACAACAAAACTGGCGTCGATATAAAGACGCTCGTTCAGCATCGCCAATTGCCAACCGATACTCGAAGCAGCACCGAACGCATGGAATCGGTTTCCTTCATCGTATATCCACCGCTCTTCGCTGGTCTCCGATTTATACGTTACCGTTTGTCTTTCAGTAACGCGCATATAACTTGCTTCCAGGCCGGCATGCGGACCGGTGAACGGATGTCTTCCCAATGTATCGTTGCGCCGGAGAAAACAAGTGAAACCTACGCGTGCCTGCGGACCTTCATATAATGTACTTACATCTTCGAGATAAGAATTCGGTGGTTTGGAGTCCAGCTCAATTACGTTACTGGAGCTGAGTTCTCCCTCCAGTTGGTTATTGCCGAGATCTTCCGGATTGAGATGCTGATGATCGCTTCCGTTGGCGTAACCGTAGCTGATGTTATAGGTTACGCGCTTGTATCCGATGGAATATCCGCCCATGTAAATGCTCTTGTTGGGAGCGGTAGAATAATGTGCGTAGAGAAAATGGTATGCTTTGTTTTGTGCACTTCCTTCAGAAATAAAGAGAAGTACAAAACAAGCGACGAAAAAATTCTTCATGCAGTTCAGGGTTGTTCCATTAAGGCAATAGCAGGTAGTCTGTGTAAACACAACATCCGCTATCCGAAATTACGAAATACGGTCCGAAGGACTCCTTATGGAGGAGGCTACAGTTTTTTGATCTTGATCTTATCGCCAATGTGCAATACGACTTTCGATCCGAATCCATTCAAACGCTTGAGCTCATCCACAGTGGTGCCGTTCGCCTGCGCGATGGTCCAGAGAGAATCGCCTTTTTTCACGGTGTAATACTTGTACGTAGCTGTACCTGCCGCAGCATTGGAATTATTTGTTTCTGCTTTTGGCGGGTCCTTGACTACGGTTGTGGTAGCCGGAGCTTTAGGTGGATCTATGGTAGCTGTAGAGGGTGCCGGAGCAGGTTGCCAGATAATAAGCTTCTGTCCCGTCTTGAGATAATTGCTCGTGAGGTTATTCCATTTACGGATTTCATCTACCGATACCTTATACTTTTTGGCAATGGTGGCAATGTGCTCCCCTTTCTTCACCGTGTGCGTTTTCTGGATCAGCTCCACGCTCATCGATGCCATGACGGAATCCGTTTTCACAAAATTGTAGATCTTGTCTTCGTTCATCACGAAAGGACCCACCTGATCGTTAGGAAGAATAAGGTGATACGGCTCTGAAATTCCAACCGGAATAACTCCCAGCTTGAACATCGGATTCAGGAAAACCAGCTGATCATACGGTACACCGAGAATGGCTTCTACCTGCGTGAAATTCAGTTCCGATTTTACATTCACCGAATCAACATCATAGAATGTGGCACGCGGAGCAACTGCATACAGGTTGTGTTCCTGGTGGTACGTCATAATGTAAGCCGCAGCAATGAATGCAGGTACGTATGCCTGTGTTTCTTTCGGAAGGAAAGGGCGGATTTCCCAATACGTTTTCTTTCCGCCTCCGGCACGACGAATTGCTTTGTTGATGTTACCTGGTCCGGCATTATAAGCAGCGAGTACAATCTGCCAGTCGCCATAAACGCTGTAGAGATATTGCAGGAACTGGCATGCCGCTTCTGTTGACTTGTATGGATCGCAGCGCTCATCGACGTACGAGGTAATTTCAAGATTGTACATCTTGCCTGTAGCGTACATGAACTGCCAGAGTCCGCGCGCACCCGCACGGGATGTTGCACCCGGATTCAGTGCCGACTCGATTACTGCAAGATGTTTCAGTTCCAGCGGAAGATTGTATTTATCTAATTTCTCTTCGAAGATGGGATAATACAATTGTGCTAATCCGAGCATGCGCTCAACGAGTACGCGGCGCTTGTATGCGTAGAGATCAATGTAGGGCTGAACCTCTTCTGTGTAGGCAAGATCAAACGGCGATTGTGCGTCCAGCATATTCAACCGCTGCTGGATTACGCCTACAGTAGGATGCGGAACAGAATCGGGTGCAAAACCATAAATGTTATTGCGCTGTTGGGGTACTTTCTGAATGCGGCTGATGTAAGTGTTATGCGCAAGGCTATCGAGCATTGCTGCTATCGGATCATCGGCAAACAATGTATCCATACCGCCGGCATACAGGTTACCGGAAATCAGCCCCAGAAAAATGATCAGTTTCTTCAACATTCGCAATCCCTTCGTGTGTGTGTGTTCATTATACGGGACATGTCACAAAAAAGTATGGCCCTTCTTACAAAGATGGTCGCCAATATACCAAGTATGTGAGGCTCAACGGTCAAAGTATGAGCGGAGCAATGTTAAAAACGCCAAATTAGGCATTAGGGATTAGGCATTAGGGCAATGGGGCACTAGGCATTGGGGCATTAGGGATTGGGGATTAGGCAATGGGGGGTTAGGGATTCAGGAGGACGGTTTCCTTGAGAACGGGACAGAAACAGTAGAAATTGAGCCAGATTAGACTTTTTTGTATCAAACCCAATCCCCAATCCCCAATCCCCAATCCCCAATCCCTAATCCCTAATCCCTAATCCCGAGTGCCTATTTCATCCTTTGGATATAATCCGCAAATCCCATCACCCCCGATTCATCAAAATTCCGGCCCATTACCTGAACACCAAAAGGAAGTCCGGATTTGGATTTGCCGGCAGGAACGGAAATAGCCGGAATTCCGGTGAGATTTGCCTGTACGGTGAAAATATCTTCGAGGTACATTTTGATCGGATCTGCTGAGTTGGCGCCGAATTCGAAAGCTGTTCCCGGTGTGGAAGGACAAAGAATGTAATCGAATGAACGGAGAATTTCTTCTGTCTTGTTGCGCAGAAGTCTCCGGACTTTCTGGCCTTTAGAATAGTACGCATCGTAATATCCTGCGCTGAGAACGAATGTTCCGAGCATTATGCGCCGTGTTACTTCCGGGCCGAAGCCCTCACTGCGTGATTTCTTGTATGTCGATTCGAGATCGTGTGCATTCCTGCTCCGATAACCGTAACGGATTCCATCGTATCGCGCGAGATTCGACGACGCTTCTGCAGTGGTGAGAATGTAATACGTGGGCACCATGAAATCGAGGTACGGAAACTCTGCCGGCTCAACCATGTGACCATCTTTTCGCAATTGAGCGATGATTTCATTCATACGCTCTTTGATTTCCGGATCCAGGCCCGGACTCTCGAGGCATTCTTTGAGGTACGCGATTTTCTTTTTCCCGTTTACAGAAAGCTTCTTCGAATATTCTTCAACAGGTTTTGTAGAAGCGGTGCTATCGAATTCGTCGGTCCCGGCAATCACCTCCATGATCAGAGCCGCATCTTCAACTGTATGAGTCAGCGGCCCTACCTGGTCGAATGAAGAAGCGTACGCGATAATTCCCCAGCGGGAAACACGACCGTAAGTTGGCTTTAATCCCACCACTCCGCAGAAAGAAGCAGGCTGACGGATGGATCCGCCGGTATCTGTTCCCAAGGCAGCCAGGCACAGGTGCGCAGCCACAGCCGCAGCAGATCCGCCGGAAGATCCTCCGGGAACACGTTTCGTGTCGAGCGGGTTCAGCACATTTCCCATGGAGGAATTTTCATTGGAAGAACCCATTGCAAATTCATCGCAGTTAGTGCGGCCGATGATGATTGCATCTTCCGCAAGCAAACGTTCAACTACTGTTGAGCTGTAGGGAGAAACAAATCCGCTGAGAATCTGCGACGATGCAGAAACCTTGTGGTCTTTGTAACAGATATTGTCTTTAAGCGCGATGACCATTCCTGCAAGCTTCCCTGCAGTTTTCGCCGCGAATTTTTTATCGACTTCAGTTGCCTGTGCTTTCGCCGATTCCGGGAATGTTTCGAGAAACGCATTCAGGTTTTTCGTCTCTTCTATCCGCGCGAGGTATTGATCTACCAGCGCAACACAAGAGGTTGAACCTGCAGCAATATCGGCGCGAATTTCAGAAAGCGAAGTGTAGCGTTTCACGGATTATCAGAAATAAAAAAGTTGAATGAAGAATAAATCAACATTCAACATTATGATGAAAAAGCTGAATTAGTCTTTTTTCTCGGGGGCAGAATTTTCGTCGCGAGTATCGCCATTTTTCGCGTCCTTAAACTCCTTCATCCCTTTTCCAAGGCCCTTCATGAATTCAGGAATTTTGCGACCGCCGAACAACAACAGTACAATAACTAAGATTACGATCAGCTCCGTTGTACCGAGATTCATGAAGCCAAGAATAGTGAGAGAATTCATATTGCTTGTGTTAAGGCTGCAAAGATAAGGAGTTTTGAGGGATACGGAATGCAGAACGCCCCATTAGGAATGATGATTTCAGCTGAATAATCAATAATCCGCGTATTAAGCCTCTGTAACGAATGCGCTGTTCTCCGATTTCCGCTGTATCCGCCCGGTGGCAATCAGGCCTCTGGCGTCGCACCCAGGGTCGATTTTCCATACAATGGTCGTTCTGCGAAGCGATTTTGCAGTAAGAATAAGTCGATTATGTGCGTGTGATTTCTTTGTTCCGTGATTCGTGAACAATGGTGAATTGACCTTTCTGCCCATACATGTAAATGTATTTTGGGTTACCCGCTTTGCGGCCCACAGAAAATACTTTTATCCGGAAACAGAAAAATTATTTCCGGTATAGCTCGTTCACCTTGTCCCAGTTTACTACGTTCCACCACGCTTTGATATACTCGGCGCGCAGATTCTGATGTTTGAGATAGTATGCGTGCTCCCAGACATCCAGTCCGAGTAATGGTGTTCCCTGAACTTCGGCGGTGTCCATCAATGGATTATCCTGGTTCGGTGTGGAAGTCAGAACAAGATTGTCTTCCTTCTTCACAAGCCATGCCCATCCCGAACCAAAACGCCCCATTGCCTGTGCAGTGAACTGCTCTTTGAATTTCTCGAAGGATCCGAATGTACGGTTAATGTGATCGGCTAATTTATCAGCAGGAACATTGGGTGCAGGGCACTGCGCAGCAGGACGCATAATATCCCAGAAAAAAGTATGATTCCAATGGCCGCCGGCATTGTTCCTGATCACAATGTCCTGCCGGGACGCAGAGCGTAAAATATCCTCCAGTTCAGTTCGGCCGGCCAGACTATCATTGGGAGTATCAACCGAAGCGATTTCACCGGTTGACGGGTTTGAAACAACGCCCACTGATTCTGCAGAAGCCGCTTGTGCTTTCGCCCGCGCTTTATTCAGATTGTCGACATAAGCCTGGTGATGCTTTGTGTAGTGCAGCTCCATGGTGCGCTGATCGATCCACGGTTCCAAAGCATCATAGCCGTACGGCAATTTCGGCAAAGTGAACAGGAACAGATCAGCGATCAATTTTTCTTCCGGAGAAGAACCTGATTTAGCATTCAGTACTGATTTACCCAGAACCGACACTCCGATTCCGGCAAGCAAACTCTTCTGAAGAAATTCTCTGCGTGAAGCCATGGGTAATTATGATTTGTAATTTACAATTTGAGACTTACTCAAACGTTACGAGTACCTGATTTTTTTCAACGGCATTTCCTTTTTTCGCAATGATCTTTTTGACGATCACATCTGCCGGCGATTTCAGGATGTTTTCCATTTTCATTGCTTCGAGAACAATCAGTGCTTCTCCTTTGGAAACCGCCTGACCTTCCGTTACACGAACATCAAGAACGAGGCCAGGCATCGGTGCTTTCATTTCATTCACCTTCGAGCTCAGCGCCTTGTCCATTCCGAGCGACTTCAGCAATTCGTCGTAACGATCTGTCAATGCCACTTCATAATCGCGCCCGTTCACTTTCACCAGCATGGTCTTTGCTTCCAGGTCTGCATCCAGGATTTCAACGTCAAATGATCTGTTATCACGGATAACATGGAAATGATTGTTGCCCGAATCGTGCAGATCAATCACCGCATCTTCTCCCGATCCACCGTTGTCATTCAGTCGGGCGTTGATCGTTCTTTCTGTTTGACCGGAACCATTGAGTACAATCGTGTATTCCGATTCACTGTTCACCTTCGCTTTGTACTGTTTGTTGTTCGTCATATGCAGGTGTAAAAATACGCGTTCATCTCAATAAATATTGCCAATTCCCCGCTTATTCGTTTAAGAGGTTCGTGCTATGGATGAATGGGGAAGCAAAAGCCGTTATTTTACTGATATTTGATCAGATCTTCCCTATGAAAACCAAGCACTTTCTTATTCCGGTTCTGGCTCTTGCGGTGATAGCTGCATGTAAAACGCAACAGGCCGCAACTTCAACTACCAATCCTCCGGAAGCTGCATTTCCCGGATTGAGTCCGTATGCGCGTCCGGATTATCATCCTTCGGCGAACCGACTGATTGATATCACGCACACGGCGCTGGATGTGACACCTGACTGGAAGAAGCGATATTTATATGGAAAGGCAATCATCACCGCCAAACCCTATTTCTATCCTACGGCGGTGGCAGAATTGGATGCCCGCGGAATGGAAATTAAAAGCGTTGTGAGGTTTGACAGTGCTTATGATGCTGCCACACGGACAACGATCATCGGTAAAATCGGTCTGAAGTACACCTACACAGACGACGTTGTAAAGATTGAACTGGGAAAAACCTATTCGCGAACCGAAGGATTTACGTTGGAGATAGAGTATGTTGCGAAACCGGACGAACTGAAAAAAGGCGGTAGTGCCGCGATCTCTGATGACCGCGGGTTATACTTCATTGATCCGGATGATACAGATCCGACAATTCCGCGTCAGTTCTGGACCCAGGGAGAAACGCAGGCGGCGAGTGCCTGGTTTCCGACGATTGATCGTCCGAATGAAAAAATGACGAGTGAAATCACAATGAACGTTGAGCCGGACCTCGTGACGCTTTCGAACGGACTCCTGGTTTCTTCTGTAAGAAATGCAGACGGATCAAAAGCTGATCACTGGAAAATGGATTTACCGCATTCGCCCTACCTGGTGATGATGGCAGCGGGAGATTTCAGAGTGGTGAAAGACACCTGGCGCGGAAAAGAAGTGAGTTATTATGTGGAACCGCAGTTTGAAAAAAATGCACGCGATGTTTTCGGAAAAACACCGCAGATGCTGGAATTTTTCTCGAACGTTCTCGGTGTAGAATATCCGTGGGCGAAATATTCCCAGATCTGCGCGCGCGAATATGTTTCGGGTGCGATGGAAAATACAACCGCAACACTGCACAGCGATTTTCTGCAGATGGACAAACGCGAATTGCTGGATGGCTCATACGAGGAGTACATCTCTCACGAATTATTTCACCAATGGTTCGGTGATTATGTAACTGCAGAATCGTGGTCGAATCTTCCGCTGAATGAATCATTTGCGACGTACGGCGAATATTTGTGGATAGAGCATGAATACGGGCATGAGTGGGCGGATCAGCATTCGTACGAGTCGCGCCAGGGATATCTGCGTGAAGCGGGAGTACCGCACGATGATCCGCAGGATCCGGGCAAACTGGAGCCACTGATCCGTTTCAACTACGATTCCCAGGAAGACATGTTCGATTCGCATTCGTACAATAAAGGCGGACAGGTACTGCACATGTTGCGGATGGAAGTAGGTGATGAAGCATTCTTTGCTTCACTGAAATTGTATCTTGAGACGAATAAATTTCAGTCGGCGGAAATCACAAACCTTCGCCTGGCGTTCGAGCAAACAACAGGGCGCGATCTGAATTGGTTTTTTGATCAGTGGTTTTTATCGCCCGGTCATCCGGAACTGGACATGACCTATACCTGGGATGCTTCGAAGAAACGCGAGATGGTCATCATCAAACAATTCCAGGATTTCACGAGAGGAGTTCCGGTGTTCCGCCTGCCGATGCCGGTTGATGTATATGTAAACGGGAAAGTAAAACGCGAACAGATTGTCTGCGATTCAAAATGCGACACATTTTATTTCGATACCGATGCGAAACCGGATCTCGTGAATATCGATCCGGCGAAAACAACACTGTGCTGGAAAAAAGACCATCATACCGAATCTGAATGGGCGTACATGTACCGTCACAGCCCTTATTACGACGATCGTGCGGAAGCACTTACCGCACTGGCACTTGAAACTGCAGCAACTCCGATTGCAAAACAGGTAGTTGCAGAGGCAATTCACGATCACAACTACAACATCCGGATGTGGTCATTGTATAAAACCGGAATGATTGTGGATTCGCTCAAGTCCGAACTGAAAATGATTGCAATGAATGATTCATCTTCTATTGTTCGTTCCACCGCGCTTTATATGCTGGGACAGGGCAGGGATTCGGTTTTGGCGCTGGAGGTAGCGCACAAAATGATCAACGACTCTTCCTATTCGGTATTCAGTACTTCGCTGAATGTTATTACAAAATACAGTCACGACGAAGGGATGAAACTCTGCGCGAAGTACGAAAGCTACAGTCACCGGCAGATCAAACTTGCGCTTGCATATAATTACGCTCAGTTCGGTTCAGATGAGCAACAACCGTGGTTCGAAAAAACAATGTTTACGGTTTACGGCAGGACACAGATCGGATTTCTTTACAACTATTCCGAATTCCTCACCCGGTGCAAAACCAGTACGGTGGAAAAATCACTTGACGGACTGGAAACACTTCATGCGAAATCATTTTCACAAACGACGAAATACTTTTGCAAGTTCGTGATGAGAAGGCTGCAGGCGCATTACGCGCAGTTGGCAGCGGACGACGGAACGAAGATCGATCAGCTGGGCGGGCCGAAGAAAAGCAATCCGAGAATTGATCACCTGAAAGAAGAACAGGCTGAAGCGTTAAGAATGGCCGGTGTTCTTGAGACAAGGCGTAAAGCACTCAAATAATTCAAAGATTCAAAATGGAAAGATTCAAATATCTGTTGATGTCAGCAGCCAACAAACAACGGATATTTGAATTTTGAATGTCTGAATTATTCGGGGTTGTATCCAACGTCTTCGAGAAGATCTTTTCCGAGAGCCGCAGTAACAGCGAGAACATCACATCTTTCGTTGATCGGATTATCGGCGTGACCTTTTACCCAGACCATTTTGAGTTTGTGTTTCGGGTAGATGTCGAGAAAGCGCTCCCATAAATCGCGGTTTTTCTTTCCCTTGAAATTTTTCTGTTCCCATCCCCACACCCATTTCTGGTTGATGCTTTCCACTACGTATTTCGAATCGGAGTAAATTGTAACGTGGTGTCCTTCGCCCTTCAGCGTTTCGAGTGCAACACACACGCTCATCAATTCCATACGGTTGTTCGTAGTGTGGCGGAATCCCTGCGACATTTCCTTCATCTTGTTGCCCAGTATGAATACGATTCCGTAACCACCCGGTCCGGGATTTCCTCTTGCTGATCCGTCTGTGTAAATGGTAATGTGGTGACTCATAGAAAGCGCGAAGTTACCAGAATCAGTACTTCACACTACCGGAAGCTTTCGCCTTGCCGTTTCCGCCTATGCTGAAGCTAAAACTACCCCCGAAATTTTTTCTCCCCGCCGTATTACCGCCACCATGGCTCTTTCTTCCTGACTGACGCTGATGCCGCTTAATGCGTTTCTTCTGGCGGTCGCGAGCATCCAGTTCTCTTGGCGACTTATATCCGCCACGATTTTTTTTACGCGCCGATTTGGAATTGTTTGCAGAACCGGTTCCGTTATTTAGTCCGGCGCAGAGGTGTTCCCCATCGCAGGAAGTAAATAGCACCGCCAACGGGAGTATAATGTAAACAGATAGTCTGAGAAGCTTGCGGAAATGCATGAGGGTTCAAGATACATTAAATCCTGTTTTCTCAAAAAAATCGGGGAAAAGTTTAGTTACCGGTCGTATGTTAATAAGCACCGGTCGTGTTGGCATAATATTGATCGAAACCGCAGGATTGCTCTAGGAATTGCACTGATAATGAACTAATTTGCAGATGGCAAACAACATTTACAATCATGAAACACCTCTACAGGATTTTTATCCTTGTGCTGATTTTTTGCGCTTCTGCGAATTTTGCAGCAGCAGCCGGACATACCGTTAGTCTTAACGGGACGAACTGCACTTGCTTCGGCACCTGCAACGGAACAATTTACACAACCGTTACTGGTGGGGTGGGCCCTTTCACTTACGCCTGGTCCAGCGGTCCCACGACCCAAAACATTATTGGTTTGTGTCCCGGTCCTTACACTGTAACAGTAACAGACCAAAGCGATATGTCGACGGCGACCGCATCGTTTACGGTTACACAACCAACTCAGCTGACGATTGGCATTACGAATAATCCTGCTTTGTGTAACAACGCTAACGGATGGGCGCAGGCTATGGTAAGTGGCGGTACACCTGCTTATACTTTTTCATGGGCACCCTCGGGAGGCAACATGCAGACAGCGAGTAATCTCTCCCCCGGTACTTACACATGCACAGTAACAGATGCCAATGGCTGTACTGCTACTCAGTCTGTAAACATCATCAACATTCCTGGAGTTACAATCTCCTCGATTAATGTTAGTCCTGCGTCCATTTGTGCAGGTCAGACAGCAACACTTACACCCGTCGTCGCAAATGGCACAGGGCCCTATACCTATTTCTGGAGCCCACCTAATACAAGTGTTTTTTCACCAACCGTGAATCCGACCAATACGACTACGTATACATTTCAGGTAACGGATGCAAATGGTTGTACAGACTTCCAAATTACGACTGTAGTTGTAAGCCAATCGGTAACAGCAAGCGTTTCATCTACTGATCCAACGTGCAATCAAAGCAACGGATCACTCAGTGTGAATGTTTCCCAGGCCGCACCACCGTATAGTATTTTGTGGTCGAATTCTCAGACCACACCGACGATCAATAATCTTCCTGCAGGCGTTTATTCTGTAACCGTAACAGATGCGAATGGGTGTACGGCAACAAGCACAAACGGACTCAGCAATATCGGTGGACCAACTGTAACTACGAGTACAAACAGTACGGGATGCACGAACACCAGTAATGGCTCGGCAATAGCAAACGTATCCGGAGGTCTTCCTCCATTTACCTATTCATGGAACACGGTCCCTGCACAAAACAACGATACAGCAACCGGGCTCGGCGCAGGAAATTATCTCGTGACTGTTACGGACGGTGCAGGATGCGTTTCGGTTGTTGGCGCGCAGGTTTCGGCTGTTGCCGGAAATTTATTCATGTTCGCACAATGGTCGGGTGTTTCGAACTGCAACCAGGCTTCGGGAAGCGCCAACTCTTTTGTGCAGGGAGGAACAGCACCTTATTCTTATCTGTGGTCCAACGCAACAACATCACCGCAACTAATTAATGTGATGGGAGGTTCCTACTCACTAACTGTCACAGATGTGAATGGGTGTACTTCATCCGGATCAGTAGTGGTTCCGAACATGTGTGCTAATTATGCGGAGGGAAGAGTTTACTATGATGTAAACGGTGACAGCATTTACAATGCTGGTGATTTTCCATTGCAGGGAATCATGGTCGGTGCTTCTCCGTTGTCTCTGTATTCTGTAACGGATGCAAACGGAATTTTCTGGAGATCGATTGGAAGCAATGGCACTTACGATTTCTCACTCATTAATCAATCACCGGCATTTCAGAACGGGGCACCTGTATCGGGGCATCGGATGGTAACCTTCACCGTGCTGGGTGACACTGTTTCCGGGATTGACTTCGCGCTTTCGGCACCGCTTCCTGTGCAGGATTTGTATGTATCGCTTGCTTCAGGTGTGGCGCGTCCCGGCTGGAGTCAGTTGTATTCGGTGCACGCTGAAAATCGTGGAAGTACAACCGTGTCTGATACAATGTGGTTTCAACACGATTCAATCCTCACGCTTATCTGGGCAACTCCGGCTTTTGACGGTTACACTTTCCCTCGTGGATACTGGCTGTACAACAACTTCACTCCGGGAAGTAATATGAACAATACAGTGGTGATGCAGGTTCCTACGATTCCGAACGGCGGATTCATCGGAAGAAATCTTTTCGCAAGCGCGGGAATTGAACCGACTTCATCAGACACAACACCAACCGATAACGGCGATGACGAGCACGATATCATAACAGGTTCGTACGATCCGAATCTGAAAGAATGCTGGTCACCAACAATGAACGCAAGTGGCGATATCTGGCCGACAGATCTTACGCTCGACTACACGATACACTTTCAGAATTCAGGAAACGACACAGCATTCTTTGTGATTGTTGTTGATACACTTCCAGTGGAACTCGACATCACAACTTTCAGAATGGGCGCATCCAGTCACCCGTGCACCTATTCAATTTCCGGATTCAACGACACGAATATTGTGACGTTTACATTCATGAATATTCTTTTACCGGATAGTAATGTGAATGAACCGGCGAGTCACGGCTTCGCGCAATTTACAATTGATCGTTATCCGAATCTTCCGATCGGCACGCAGATCATGAATGAAGCGAACAACTATTTTGATTTTAATCCGGCGGTAGTAACGAACATGAATGTGGTGACTGTTTCAAATCCACTCATGGTAAACGAACCGAACGGAAATAATTTCAGGATATATCCGAATCCTGCGCAGAACGAAGTGAACATTGCTTTGGGTACTGAATACGCGGGCGTGGATGCAGTAGTAACATTGCACGATATTTCAGGACGGGAAATTACAACTGCACATTCTAACGGCGGTGCGTTGGTAAACCTGAATCTTGACAATTGCTCAGCGGGGGTTTATTTCATAACCGTTGAATATCCGGGAAGCGGGCCGGGCACACAAAAACTTATCATTTCACAACAATAGATTGAACATGAAAAAATCAGCAACCCTCGGACTAATATTATTTCTGTCCATCTTCACTTTGCGTGCACAGACGCTTACGGTTTCTGTTGTTTCACAAATAAATATTTTGTGTTACGGGCAGTGCAGCGGGTCTGCTACTGTATCTGCGGCCGGAGGAAGTGCCCCGTATAGCTATTTGTGGATGCCGGGAAATATTACAACTGCGACGCTGAGCAATGTATGCGCCGGTTCTTACACCTGTACAGCCACAGATGCAGCAATGGCGACGGCGACTGTAATTGTTACCCTGACTCAACCTTTGCAACTCGTTGTGGGAACTTTGACACCATCTCCGGCTTCGTATTGTGACGGGCAGCAGGTTGCGATTAATTCGGGTTCGACAGGAGGTACACCTCCGTATAATTACCTCGCCGGCCCATACAACGTGTGGGGTTATAATGTTGTAGCGAACAATGCGACCTATACCCTGACAATAACAGACATGAATGGATGCATCGCTTCGAATACCATTACGTTAGCACCATACCCGAATACAATCGCCCTGAATCCGACAGTAACAAATGGCATCTGTAATCAAACAGGTTCCATCGCATTAGGTGTAACAGGTGGAAGCGGACCTTATAATTATGTATGGTGGCCGGGGAATATGACTACCTCTTCAGTTGCGAATCTTATTGCAGGAACTACTTATCAAGTGAATGTAACTGACGCTACCGGTTGTCCGCGGGATTCATCTTTTTATATCAACGACTCCTGCAGTTATGTATATCCGGGCGATGCAAACTATGATGGCATTGCCGATAATCTGGACATCCTTGATATTGGAATTGCCAATGGAGGAACAGGATATATACGCAGTAATCCGACAATAAATTGGACACCGCAATATTGTTCTGCATGGGGACAAACGCTGGCGAGCGGTGCAGATTACCGATATGTTGATTGCGACGGCAACGGAACTATTCAACCGCTTGATACCAATGCGGTGATCCTGAATTTCGGTTATACGCACAACGTAAGGCTTGGCGCGCCGGTGTACGATGAATCTGTTCCCGACCTGTCAATTACCCTTGATCAGGACACGCTGGGAGCAGGATGGAGAGGTTCGTTACATGTGGCTCTCGGAACGGCAGCGAATCCGGCTACCGGTGTTTATGGAGTTGCGTTCACATTGAATTTTGATCCGCTGATGATTGATGCCGGAACTTTCAGTATGAATGAAAATGGCACGTGGATGGGAATTCCCGGTACCAATCTTATGGGTGTGGTATTGCACGAAGGAACAGGAACAGGCTCAGTGCAGGTTGCAGTTACCAGGCTGAATCATACAGATACATCCGGCTACGGAGATATCGCAACAGTCGGATTCAACGCAACCGGAGCACTAACCGGCAGCGGAAATTCACAGAATGTAAACTTCACAATCAGTAATGTCACTGTTCTTTCTGCAAATGAAACCGCGCAATCAGTAAATCAGATCGGAGACAGTATTGTTGTGACTGACGATGCACTGCTCATGTCTATTGATGAAAATCATTCCGGTAGCGTGAGTGTTTATCCGAATCCGGCGAACGACAATATCCATCTCTTCATTACCGGACCGGGTGAGCAGCTGGTAACAATTGAAGACGTTACAGGCCGTGTAGTGTATTCACAATACCACGCAGCAGGTGCCGGCACAATTCCTGCCGGCACAATTCCTGCAGGATCTTACGTGTTGCGCACTACGGACAATAAAGGAGTTACTTCTACTACTCAAATAGCTGTGGTGCACTAATGGTTGTAGTGGAAGGAGGCCCGATCTGGCTTTATATACTTGGACGCTTTGTTGAAATCGGCCTCGTAGTTTTCTTTACCGTGATATGGTTGCTGAACATGCAGCGCGCATTGGATGAATGCGTGTATACCGAACGGAAAATCCAACCGGCACAGGTGTGGCTTACTTTCATTCCGCTATTCGGATTGGTGTGGCAGTATATTGCAGTAACCAAAGTCAGCGAAACTCTGGCGCAGGAATACAAAGTCCGCGGATGGATATCGGATGAAGATCGTCCCGCGATTGAAACCGGAATAGTTGCATGTACGGTGGTATTGATTGTGCTGATCGTTCGTCTGAGTATTCCCGATCTGCACCCAGCGTTGGGATTTTTTTCTTCGTTGGGAATCTGTCTCTGCATGTTCATGCACCGGGATCGTGTGAAAGCATTTACAGAACGTCTTGAGAATGAAAACAGGAAAGCTCAATCTGCTCCCGCATTCAGCAATCTGCAGGGAAGTTATCCGCAGCCGCAATTTCCGACCGTGTTCGATTTTCCGCCGCAACCGAATCCGTACCAACCGTACCAGCAACCGCAATTTCCTCCGGCTTATAATTATCCTCCTCCGCCGCTTTCACCACTGCCGAATCCTTATGCTCCGCCGAATCCTTATCAGCCACCGGTAAATCCACCACAGGGAGAACAGTTTCCGCCACAGGAATGGAACGATGCAAACAGGTGGGGACCACCGCAACAGTAGCGCACTTCATAATTGTTGCCAAATCGGACTGATTTTTTTAACTGCCTGCCGCCTACTGTCGAACTGCCTACTATTTTTGTATTATGGAATTAGGAGATCTCGCTAACATTCTCTGGGTGCTGTTTATCATTGCCGGAATTGCAATCATGATCTTCTGGCTCGTTGTGATGAACAAATCGATCGACCAGGTTTCACACGACATTCGCAAAATGGAACCCGGAGCAGTCTGGCTGTGCCTTATTCCCTTGTTCGGACTGATCTGGCAGTTCATGGTGATTAGTGCAGTGGCCGATGGAATCGCGAAAGAACTGCTCGTGCGAAACATGTTGCCCAGGGAGGAAAAACCCGCTTACGCAATGGGTCTTACCGGGTGTATACTGATCAGCTTCTGTATAATTCCATACATCGGTCCCGCATTCGGATTGATTGGTTTAATTTTCATGATTGTTCACGCAGTAAAAATTTCTGCATATAGCCGCGAACTGGAACAATCGGGAAGATGGGAAGTGCGTTACAATGCACGAATGGCTGCGATACGTCAACAGATGGATGCGGGTTGGCAGCAGCAGCCGAATCCTTACAACAACCGTTATCCTTCACCACAAACATTTCAGCAGGCGCCACCGATGTATGTGCCTCCACAACCAACTTACGTTTCTCCGCAACCGCGGCCAACTTACACTCCGCCGGATACGAGCCAGTACAGTAAGAAAGATAAGCCCGAGAATCCTTTCTCCTAGATTGAGGCTTTTTTTACCACATAGTTTACTTTAACCGTTGTTTGCTAATAGTAGCGGCAAGCCGCTATCCACATAGAGCACTTAGAGATCGCGATATGCTATGTGATCTATGTGGGGATTTCGCTATTCGCGAAATCACTTTAGCAAACAACGAACTTCAAATTTACCTATGTGGTTAATTTATTTAGTGAGAAGCCCGATGTGAATAAGAGCGTCTCCCTGGTTAATCACCGGCTGATTATTGATTCCGACTATATATCCGGTATGCGGTGCAAGAATGTGGTGTTCCACTTCTCCATATGGATCACAGATCATTCCGAGAACATCTCCTTTCGTCACATTCTGTCCGTACTGTTTCGTTGTATGAAAGAGCCCGGAACTGCGCGCGCGTATCCACGATGTTTTAGGAAGGAAAACCGGTTTGTGATCAGGAACATCGGCATCAATCATCTTGAAGTGATTGAGTGTTCGTATGCAGCCGTTCAGTCCTTCTTTCACACTTGGGCGGTCGAAGCGGTGCGATTCTCCTCCTTCGAAAACGAGAATCTGCTTGCCGATTTTAGCCGCCTCTTTTCGCAACGTACTATCGCGGAAAGGTGAATTCAGCACGAGTGGCGGTGCAAATATTTTTGCGAGCTCCAGGTTTTTCTTGTCGTCGAACACACAACGGATCTGCGGGTAGTTCGTGATCTTCGCACCACCTGTGTGAAAGTCAATTCCGAAATCAATCTGCGGAATGATCGTGTGCAGCAAATCGTTGGCGATACGGCTTCCGAGTGAACCGGTGGTATTTCCCGGGAAGCAACGATTGAGATCACGTCCATCCGGAAGATCGCGGGAGCCTGCGAGAAATGAAATGATGTTGATGACCGGAATTGCGACTACACATCCTCTCTTTAGTTTGCGCATGTCTTTGCGCATGATGAGCTGGCGGACAATTTCTATTCCGTTGATCTCATCTCCGTGCATTCCGGCAAGAAAGAGAATCGTTGGTCCGGGCTTCTTTCCGTTGAAAACAAAAACCGGAATTTCGATAACCGTATGTGTCGGAAGCTTATAAGAATTCAGCACCACCTGCGCGTGATCGCCGGGGGAGATTGTTTCGCCTTGAATGTGAAATGCTTTACCCATAAATATTTCTTCCTTGTCCACCCTCGACTCCGCTCGGTTTGACAAGCGGGTCATTCAAGATTCATTGTCAGACTGAGCGGAGTCGAAGTGTGACAATGAGCGAAGCGAGTTGCCTCAAACTGTATGCTGATGAAACTCATTCCGCTCTACGTACTCAATTATTTTTCCGGCGATATCAATCTTGGTTGCACCTTCAATTCCTTCGAGGCCGGGAGAAGAATTTACTTCCATTACCAAAGGTCCGCGTGCCGACTGAAGCATATCTACACCGGCGATTACGAGCCCGAGTTTTTTTACCGCCTTGATGGCAGTGAGTTTCTCTTCCGGCGTAAGCTCAAGCAGTGATGCGGTTCCTCCCCGATGTAAGTTCGAACGGAAATCCCCTTCGGCACCTTGTCTGCGCATTGCACCTACGATCTGTCCGTCAACAATGAATGCACGGATATCCGCGCCTTTTGCTTCGGCGATAAATTCCTGTACGAGAATGTTCACTTCTACATCGAGAAATGCTTCGATTACTGACTTCGCCGAGTTGCGCGTCTCCGCGAGAATTACACCTATGCCTTGTGTTCCTTCGAGAAGCTTGATCACAACCGGAGCACCGCCAACCTGGTTGAGTACGTCGTCAATATTTTTCGGGCTCGATGCAAATGCAGTCTTTGGCATTCCCAGTCCGGCTTTTGCAAGAAGCTGTAAGCTGCGGAGTTTATCACGCGAGCGAACGAGTGCTTGTGATTCGAGTGTAGAGAACACATGCATCTGTTCAAACTGGCGCACAACCGCTGCACCGTAGAACGTAACACTCGCACCGATCCTTGGAATGATCGCATCAAATTTCGGGAGCTCTTCCCCGCGATAAATGATGCGCGGTTTGTTCGACTCGATTACCAGAACGCATTTCTGATGATCGATAACCGTAACCTGGTGTCCGCGCTGTTCTGCTGCTTCTACGATTCGTGCGGTTGAATAGAGATGTGCGTTGCGCGATAGAATTCCTATATGCATAGACTAGAGAATTATCCTGTTGTTGATTCCACTTCGACTAAGCTGCGGATATTCCGACCGCCAACACGCCAAAACGCCAAGAGTTGAACTTAAATGGTTGAAAACAGCGATCCCAATAGCTACCGGATCGCTAAAGCGATCTTCCGTTACTTGAGAGTTGGCGAAAAAATCAAGTGACCTCATCACAGTGAATTATTATGCAAGGTATTGAGTTTAGAGACATCCACGAGGAAGCGACTCTTCAATAATCGCCTTCCTATAAGGACCGGATATTTCATGTTCGCGCGATCGGTAAGAGATACGATCCCCCGAAGCGTGCGTGTTCCCAGTTTAATTTTGGTGCGGATGATATATCTCAGTTCCGATTCACCCATGGAACTCTTGATCGTTTTCTGCTCAAACTTTTCGAAGCGGTGTTCTGTGTCTTGATATTCGGGATGCGTTTCATCCAGCAGGCGGAAAATCAAAACGCCGTCTTCTACGCGCACATGGTGACAATGAAGGGCTGTAGTATTTGCGCCGGTGTCAATTTTGGCTGTAAGTCCGAACAAACCCAAATCAGGAAAGTCGACCGTTTCGCGGCGACCGATGGTGAGGATGGGTTTTGGTTTACGGAGTTTTTTCGCGCACATAAGATGTATGAAGTTAAAAAAGCGCCGGAAATTTCTTCCCGACGCTTATTTAATTATCCCATCGAATTTATTTCTTCGGTCTCATATCCATGTTCGTAATCGCCATCATCTCTTTCATGGTCTTCTGCATTCCTTCTGTAGAACCGTCGAGGAAAATAACGTTTCCTTTTCCGTGCTCAGCGAAATTTTTCACTGCTTCTGTCCACATAGAGAACAGAATGAGTGATGCATCGAGGTTCTGGTCCTGCATCATTTTCGCTGCATGACTCATACCTTTTGCCACCTCTTCACGGAAACCAGCCACACCTTGTCCACGCAATTGCGCCGCTTCTTTTTCTGCCTGCGCTGCAATTTTGATTGCATTACCTTCAGCTTCTGCGGCTTTTGTTTTTGTGATGAGGAGTGCCTGACCTTCGTTTTCTGCTGCGGCTTTCAGGTTGCTTGATGCAACTACTTTCGCCATGGAACGCATTACTTCTTCGTCGAATGTAATATCGTTCAACTGAAGATCGATGAGGTGATAACCCCATGACTCGAGCGTTTGATCCAGTTGATCTTTTACCGTATTCACCGTTTCGTGGCGCAGGGAAAGAATCTCCGATTGTTTTTTCGTTGCAACAAACGCACGCACCGAACCTTCTACTGAACGGATAAGCGCCGCCATGAAGTTCTGGTCGTTCACGAATTTGAAGGCAACGTTTTTCACGTTCACTTCGTCGTTGTTCAGTACAGAGTACAGCAACATTGCGGTGAAGTTTACATTCGCCTGGTCAATGGTTACCGCCTGGAAACCTAATTCCACCGAACGGTTCTGTACAGAAATTCTTTTGAAGACCTTTTCGATAAAAGGGATTTTGAAATTCAGTCCGGGATAAAGTGTGCGGCTGTATTTTCCGAAAATCGTTGTGATTCCGACAGTTCCCTGCTGGATACTAACGAATGATAACAATATTACCAGGAAGATGAAGAATCCTAGACCGACATAGACGTACATCATGATTTTATGGGTTGGTTGTGAGGCGGAAAAGTACGAAAAAAGAGGATTCGGCATCAGGGCATTGGGGCATTCAGTCGTGCAGGTATGTGTGTTTTATCCGCCCAAATGCCTTAATGCCCTATTGTCGAGTAACTATCTTTATCCCGTGAAAGCAGATTACCTCATTGTAGGACAAGGAATAGCAGGAAGCGTGATGGCGCTTACACTGGAACAGCGCGGAAAGTCGGTGGCGATTGTCAATGATGCTTCACTTTCATCTTCTTCGCGGATTGCGGCGGGTATTTACAACCCGTTCAACTTTCGGCGGTCAGGACCAACCTGGGAAGCAGTAAATGCCAGCAGTGCAGTGAGGAAATTTTACGAAAATGCGGAACGGATAACCGGAGAAAAATTCCATGAAGTCCAACCGATCACGCGGATCTTCGGATCACAACGCGAGCGTGAAGAATGGGAAATTTATCTGAAGAATTCTGACGGAACATTCGCCGAAAAGATGGTGGATGCTGTTCCGGGTCTCAGGTTACGAACGCCTTTCGGGTGCGGAATACTCGCAGGCGGAGGTGTGGTGTACACCGGAAAATTCGTTGCAACTGCCCACAAATATTTTAGTAACCGCGGTTACTATCTGAGTGAAAAATTTGATCACGCGCAACTATCTGTCAATGAAAATGCAGTGAATTATGCAGATCGTGTGGAAGCATCGCACATAATTTTCTGTGAAGGACACTGTGCAACGAACAACCCGTATTTCGACACAAGAACAATTGCACCGACAAAGGGAGAAGTATTGCATGTACGCATACCCGGATTGAACCTGGATCACGTTGTGAACGGTCAGGTCTATCTTGTTCCGCTCGGAAATGAAATCTACGCATGCGGTGCAACATTTAATCCGGGAAGAAACGACGAAGGGCTTACTGCAGCGGGAAAAGTGGAGCTCATGACAAAACTCATGGCAACCACCGACTTGCCCTACGAAGTGGTAGGTCATTACGCCGGTGTTCGTCCTGCGGGACGCGACCGCAAACCGGTTGTCGGAAGAAGCCGGGATCATCGAAATTTGTCAATTTTTAACGGTTTTGGCAGTAAAGCGGTTCTGATGAGCCCGTTTTTGGCGCAAATGCTTGCAGATCACCTTGAAAATAATGCAGAATTACCGCCCGAAGTGAACGTCGCACGCTTCAAAGTTTACTGATAAGCTCTTGTAAATGTTAAAACTGCTGCACAAAAGCTTTACCACGGCGGCACGGCGAGCACGGAAAAAGGTTTTATGTGTTTGATTTTCAAACTGAAGGTTCCAACATTCCCGGGTCGATCGCGATTGCGTTAATAAAAACTAAAAAACGCCGTGCTCGCCGTGTCCCCGTGGTAAAGCCCGCCGATATCTGTGGATTTTCAGTCTAAATTGCATCAATAGTGAAAATTCTGAACCTATGTCTACTCCCAAATCCGGTCGTTTTGCCCGTTTACTCGCGATCACTTCGCTGGTAATCACGGCCTTGCTTTTTGTTACCGTTAACCAAAGTCCCGAAGCTGCGGCTGAACCTGCAGTTTCTCTCGTGAAAGGAAATTCCTACGAGCAGGAATGGACGCGTGTCGATTCACTGGAGAATATCGGGTTGTACAGATCGGCGCTTGAACTCACGAACCAGATTTACGACAAAGCAAAAAAAGAAAACAATTCTCCGCAGGTGGTGAAAGCAATTATGCACCGGCTGAAATTCGAAGCGAAGTTTGTAGAAGGAAGTGAAGACCGCGCTATCTATGCAATCCGTGACGAACTGAAAACGGCGAAGTATCCGCTCAAACCGGTGCTGCATCACATCCTCGGAAATCTTTACTGGCAATACTACGGGCAGAACCGATGGACGATTATGAATCGTTCGGCAACGATAAAGTTTGAAAATGATTCTGTAAATACCTGGGATCTCACAAAACTCGTCGACAATACCATCAGGCAGTACCAGCTTTCCCTGGAGATGAAAGACAGTCTTCAGAAAACAGAAGCAAAGTTCTACGAAGACGTAATCGAAGAAGGAACTGCAGAGAAAGAATTGCGGCCAACGTTATACGATTTCCTCGTGCATCCTGCGATTGAGATGTTCGCCTCATACGAGCCATCCATTACACGACCGGCAGATGCATTTGTTATCGACGATCCTGCCTATTTCCAGGCAGCGCAGAAATTCGTCAGCATGAAAATCGAATCGACGGATACGATGTCGTTGAAATTTTACGCGATAAAAAATCTTCAGGAACTCGTACGCTTTCATCTTGCCGACGGAAACACAAGCGCATTGGTGATGGCCGATCTTGACCGATTGATGTTCGTGCATAATAACTCCACTGTTGCAGAGAAAGATTCCCTGTATGAAGATGCGTTGCGTCAGCTTGCCGCGAATTACGGGTCAAATCCTTTCTCCGGAGAAGTTCTTTACCGGGTTGCGCTCGTGCATGCCGCAGACGCAAATAAATACAATCCGCTAACGGGTGATGAGCACCGGTATGAGAACGAACGTGCGCTCCAGATCTGTGATGGTGTTGTTTCAAAATTTCCGAAAGAACTTTGTGCACAGAAGTGCCTGGCCCTTTCACAACAGATACGTTCGAAAGCGATTACGCTCACCACAGAAGAAACAGTGATTCCTGACCAGGTTTCAAAAGCACTGATGACGTGGAAGAATTTTACGCACGTTAATTTCCGCATTGTAAAACTTGATGAAGAACTCCGAAGCCGCTACGATTACGATACCTGGGAGGACCAGGTAAAACGCTACCTGAAAAAACCGGTGATTGAAAAGTGGACCCTGGATGTAACCGATACAAAAGATCACCAGGAGCATTCCGCGGAAATAAAGATACCGGCTCTTGCTCCCGGCCATTATGCGATTATTGCTTCTGAAGGCGATTCATTCCCGATGTACGGAAACGGAATTGCGATCGGAGAATTCTGGTCTTCGAACATCTCCTATTTACAGCGCCGGATGGATGATGGAAGCTTCGAAGTATTCTGTTACAATCGTAATTCGGGCGCGGTAATTCCTTCGGTGAATATTTCCATGTGGGAAGAAAAGTACAGCTATGTTTCACGCGAATACGAAATGAAAAAAACAGCTTCGTACATCGCCGACAAGAACGGAAAGCTAACGATTCCCGCACCGACGAATTACCGGAATTTCATCCTTGAATTCGAAGCAAACAAGAATCACCTGTATTCGGATTACACCTACCAGTATCGTCAATACCGCGAACCGAAAAAGAAAACACCGCAGACATTCTTCTTCATCGACCGCGGAATCTATCGTCCGGGACAAACCGTTTACTTCAAAGGTATCATGATCAACTCTGACGGAGATTCGCATGACCTGATCACGGGAAAATCAACTACGGTAAAATTCTACGATGCGAATTACCAGGAAGTATCGAAGCTGGAACTTACCACGAACGAGTATGGTTCGTTCAGCGGTTCATTCATCGCACCGGCTGCCGGATTAACCGGACAGATGCACATTCAGAATGAATCCGGTTCATCTTATTTTTCTGTGGAAGAATACAAACGCCCGCATTTTGAAGTGATCGTTGATCCGGTGAAAGGCGCCTTCCGCATTAACGATACCGTGAAAGTTGTTGGTCATGCCAATTCATTCTCAGGAGCTCCGGTAGATGGTGCAGAAGTAAAGTATCGTGTTGTACGTAGTGCGCGCTTCCCCTGGTGGTGGTGGTGCTGGCGCGGATATTATCCGACTTCGGAATCAGTCGAAATCACAAACGGAACGGTGATGACAGACGATACGGGCGGATACGTTATTCCGTTCAGGGCTATTCCCGACAAGAGTGTACCACGTGCGAGTCAGCCCGTGTTTACTTACACCATATACACGGACATTACCGACATCACCGGCGAAACGCACAGCGGCACCGGTTATGCAAGTGTGGGTTACACAACAATTGAAGTGAGTACTTACGTTCCGGAAATGCTGGAGAAGAGCTCAAAGGATTCGATTACTGTAACCGTTAACAATCTCAACGGACAACCGGAACCCTCAGATGTACAGGTAAAGATTTATAAACTGAAAGAACCGGATGTAGTTTATCGTTCACGCTTGTGGGAACGTCCTGACCAGTTCATTTACCCGAAGGCCGATTGGGCGAAATGGTTTCCGGAAGATCCTTATGATAACGAGAACGATTATACGAAATGGGAGAAAGGCAAACAGGTTTATTCCGGCACGGTCAACTCCGGTAAGCCGGGAAAGTTTGTCGTCGATAAATCAAATTGGGAGTCGGGGCGATACGTGATTGAATCGGATACGAAAGATAAATTCGGACAGCCTGCAAAGGACATTGATTACTTCACGGTTTACGGGGAGAAGGACAAAGTACCGTATTCAAAGTCCCCATTTGAGTTCCGCGATGTAAAAACAGATTGTCAACCCGGAGAGAAAGCACAAATTCTTGTTTCCACCGCCTTGAAAGATGTTTCATTGATTTATGAAATTGAACATAAGAACAAGATCGTGTCACGTGAAGTAATCAGGATGAGCAACGAAATGAAGCTCATCGAGATCCCGATTGAAGAAAAGCATCGCGGCAATCTCGCTGTACATTTCTCCTTTGTACACAACAATCGTTCGTACACGACAGATCAGAGTATTTATGTTGCTTTCGGGAACACCAACATCGATATGGAGTTTACCACCTTCCGTGATAAACTGGTTCCGGGGTCTCCGGAAGAATGGAAAATCAAACTGAAAGGCCCGAAAGGGGAGAAGGTGATGGCGGAAATGGTGGCGACGATGTACGATGCTTCGCTGGATGAATTCCGCGGTAACTATTTCTCATTCTATCTGTACCGTTCGTATTACAGCAACACATATTGGACGAATGACATTTCCGGCACCTCAAATTCTCAATTGTGGTCCGAAGGATGGAATCCGTCTACAACATGGATAGAACGTACATACGATTACCTGAATTGGTTTGGATACAGCTATGGCTACAATTACCGTTATGGTTATTTCGGTGGTGTTTCAGGTGTTACCTATTCCTGGGATTCGGGCGATGAGGTAAGTAAGAATGCTGAAATGCAGATGGACCGAACATACAATGTAACCGTCACGGATGCAAACGGCGCGGCAACTGTAACGGAAACAACGGTTTCCGGAGGCAAGAATAAAAAAGCGGACCTTTCCCCGGCGGCGCCTGCAGGCGGAGCAGTGGATTTCGCGGAACAGGATAAAGAATCGTCCGGTGAAGACGCACGGAATTTCCACGGGAATGCTTCCGGGATGAACGAAGTCAAGGCAAGAAGTAACCTGAATGAAACAGTATTCTTCTATCCTCACCTGGAAACAGATTCTTCAGGAACAGTGACGATTGCATTTACGATGAACGAGGCACTCACGAGGTGGAAGTTCATGGCATTCGCGCACACGAAAGATCTCAAGTACGGATTCATCCAGAAAGAAGTGGTGACGCAGAAAGACCTGATGGTTGTTCCGAATGCTCCGCGATTCCTGCGCGAAGGCGATGAGATTACGATGACCGCGAAAGTGACGAATCTTTCGAAAGACGATCAGACAGGTAAAGCCCAATTATTTCTGTATGATGCACTCACGATGAAGGATATTACTTCAGAACTGATGGTGAACAATACCGGTGCGCTTCTCGACTTCACGGCGAAGAAAGGACAAAGTGCGCCACTCGCATGGAAGCTGAAAGTTCCTGGAGGATACGGGGCAATCCAGTACAAAGTGGTTGCTTCAGCCGGAAACTTTACCGATGGAGAAGAGAATGCACTCCCTGTTCTGAGCAACCGCATCCTGGTAACAGAAACGATGCCTATGCCGATCCGCGGCGGACAGACGAAGGAATTCAGATTCGATAAACTCATCAGCCAATCGAACGGATCGAACACCCTGGTGAATCACCGCCTGACATTGGAGTTCACTTCGAATCCGGCATGGTATGCTGTGCAGGCATTACCATATATGATGGAGTATCCTTATGAGTGTTCTGAGCAAACCTTCACGCGTTACTATTCCAACACAATTGCAGCACACATTGCCAACTCATCTCCGAAAATGAAAACAATTTTCGATTCGTGGAAGATGCAGTCGCCGGATGCGTTCCTGTCGAATCTCGAGAAAAATCAGGAACTGAAATCGGCGATACTCACAGAAACCCCGTGGGTGCTGGATGCGAAAGACGAAACAGAGCGCAAGAAACGTGTTGGTTTGCTGTTTGACATGAATAAGATGTCGCAGGAACAGGACCGCACCATGCGTAAGCTTCGCCAGATGCAGGTGAGCAACGGCGGATGGCCTTGGTTTGAAGGAATGCCGGATGATCGGTACATCACTCAACATATCATCGCAGGATTCGGTCACCTTGATCATCTTGGAATTACCGAAGTGCGTACCGAACCAAAGAACTGGGAGATGGTGCAGAACGGTGTTCGTTACATGGATGCGCGGATTGTTGAAGATTATCAATATCTCATAAGCCATCCGGTCATCGATACAGCCGAAGATCATCTCGATTACCTCGACATCGATTATCTGTATGCACGTAGCTACTTTACCGATATCGAAATGAACGCTGCAACCAAAGAAGCAGTCAAATATTTTCAGCACCAGGCTGTTGTGTACTGGACTTCAAAGTCGCGTTACATGCAGGGAATGTTGGCGCTGGATTTTTTCCGCTACAAGTACACAGCGAATGCAAATTCAATCGTAAAGTCGCTGAAGGAAACCGCAACCACTTCGGAAGAAATGGGCATGTACTGGAAAGAGATGCAGGGTGGCGGATGGTACTGGTACCAGGCACCGATTGAATTCGAAGCGCTGATGGTGGAAGTATTCCATGAAGTAGCGCAGGATCAGAAATCGGTTGATGATATCCGCGTATGGTTGCTCAAGAACAAGCAAACCAACGATTGGAAGACGACCAAAGCAACCACCGAAGCCTGTTATGCACTTTTGTGCGACGGAACAGATTGGCTGGCCACAGAATCAGATATAACCGTAATTATCGGAACGCAGACTATTGATCCGGCTGCGCAGAAACCAATTGCTGAACCCGGCACCGGATATTTCAAGATGGCATGGAGCGGAAATGCAATTACACCTTCTATGGGTAAGATCACCGTTACAAAAGCAGGACCTGGAGTTTCGTGGGGCGCCATGTATTGGCAGTATTTTGAAGACATGGACAAGGTGACTTCAGCCAACACACAATTAAAAGTGGTGAAGAAACTTTTCGTCACGCGTAATACAGCATCCGGGCCGGTGATTGAACCGATAACGGAGCAGACTGTACTCAAACCGGGCGACAAGATCAAAGTGCGGATTGAATTGCGGAATGATCGCGACATGGAATATGTGCACATGAAGGATATGCGTGCATCCGGTTTCGAACCGATCAACGTGCTATCGTCCTATAAATGGCAGGACGGACTGGGCTACTACGAAAGCACCCGCGATGCGTCCACTAATTTCTTCTTCTCTTATCTCCCGAAAGGAACGCACGTGTTCGAGTACCCTCTTTTCGTTTCTCAGGAAGGTAACTTCTCGAACGGATTGTGTACGGTGCAGTGTATGTACGCTCCGGAGTTTTCGGCGCACAGCGAAGGGTCGCGGGTTAAAGTCGGAAAATAGGAATTAGGGTATTGGGGGATTAAGGTATTTGGGCTAAACTTGTTTTACGAAAGCCCGAATACCTTAATTCCCTAATCCCTCAATCCCCGACCGTAGTCATGAAGCAAGCACTCATTTTCTTCGCAATGTTCTTGGGAATCGCTTTGAACGCACAAGTTATTTCAACGGACACGATTGTTTCGGGATCACTGGATAAAAATACCGTCCGAACTCTTCATACCGACTCCCTGTCGAGCAGCTTCTGCATCATTATTCCCAAAGAAGTAAAACCGCATTACCATGCGAATCACACAGAACAGGTCGTGGTTTTGTCCGGCGAAGCAGACATGATGCTGGGCGATCAGAAGCTCCACATAAAAGCAGGAGATGTGATCATCATCCCGAAAGGAACGGTGCATTCGGTAATTGTAACTTCGAAAGATCCGCTTAAAATAATTTCTGTTCAGGCGCCTTACTTCGATGGAACCGATCGGATTATGACGAAGTGATCTCAGTGTTTTCGGCCAGCCCGGCATTCACACCATAATACATTACAATCAGGCTCGCGATGATGAGCATGTGCGCGATGTCATTGTAATTGAACCATTGACTGATCGACAGTTTCATTGAATGTACAATTGCCGTTAAGGACGAGATTCCGATGCCGGTCGCAAGAAGCACTTCTGCCCTGAATCCCTTAATGCCTTTATAAATGCTGTAGATCATGATCGGGATCAACCCGATTGCAACGTGAATTTTTGCCACATCGAAAGTTCCCTTGATATACAACATCACGGCAAAAACTCCGAACTGAAGTACGACCAGGGAAATGACCAGCATACGGAACCGGCTGAGAACATTGGAGGTGAATCCGAACTGGGCAAGTGTAACCCCTGCTCCCTGAATCATTCCCATCGCCCACCAGATATGAAAGTGCACATCCGGAGGAGTATAATAGGAGAATCCATGTACTACTACGCCAACGAGCGATGAAAGGCCGACCAGCAGAAAAAAGTAAATCCAGTACCTGATCGGAAACTCCAGTTTTTTCTTTCTTAAACGGAGAAAGCAAACGAAACCAGCCGCGAATATGCCGATGTTGGTCAAAGCAGTAACGGGATCACGTATGATAACTCCGCCAACCTCAATTTCCGTACTGTATTGAATCATCTCCGTTGTTTGCCTGATGCAAAAGTAAGGAAATAAGAATGTGGAACAGGAGTGAAGGCCAACCGGCAAACCAGGTTGCGCCGTTGAAAACTAACGCTTGCTGCCAATATTGCGTTTATTAACCACCTGGGCGCGTAGAATCATAGCCCGTTGTTTTCTTGCGCATCTCGCTTAGCAAGTTTCGAAACTATGTTGTTACGTGTCTATGTGGTTAAAGGTGGATGCACCTGTACAATGTTTACTTTTGATACATGGGTCCAGGAAAAAGAAAAGATGCAGTCGGTAAGCTGCTGTTTGATGCTTTATCGCGTTTGATGCAAGGTAATGATCGTGCAGATCTGATCCTGAGCAACCTCTTTCGCGTGAATAAAACTACCGACGAGGCTGTTCGTGCGGAAGCCGCGCGTGTTTTTTACGGATTGATCCGGTTCTGGCGTCCGATTACCTCGGCCATCCGTATGGGCGAAGTACTTTTCGAAGCCGATGCAATACGTTTATATGAAGCGTTCGAAGTCTGGATTGATCTGTACAATGGCAAACCGGTTAAAGACAACCAGGCGTTGGTTGAGAAGTTCAGCAAGTACATGCGCGTGCGGAAAATCCGTGAGTCAATCACCGATTGGCTGGATGAAACCGGCATGAAAGAACTGGGGGAACATACCTGGGAAGGCGTTGCGCATTTCATGAACACAGAACCGCGCGTATTCCTTCGCGTGAATACCGCACGCATTTCGACAAACGAACTTATTGAAGTATTGAATAAGGAGGACGTACCGGTTGAAGTGATCGAAGATCTGCCCGGCGCACTTTTATTAAAGGAGCACCGGAATGTTTTCGGACTGAAATCATTCCAGGATGGATTGTTTGAAGTGCAGGATCGTTCGTCTCAGGAAACGGGATTGTTCTGTGCGGTGAAACCCGGCATGGTGGTGATTGATGCATGTGCCGGAGCTGGAGGAAAGACACTTCAGTTGGCTGCAATCATGAATAATCATGGGAAGATTTATGCAATGGACGTAGCAGAAGGTAAGCTCAAGACGCTTCGTGAACGCTGCTCAAAAGCACAGACAGATATCGTTGAAGTGAAAGTGATCAACTCGCCGGCCGACGTGAAAGCATTTGCAGGCAAAGCTGATGTTGTATTGCTCGATGTTCCATGTACAGGTTCCGGAGTGTTGCGCAGAAACCCGGATGCAAAGTGGAGAATGGATGAAGAAGACCTGCTGCGTTTGCAGAAATTGCAAAAATCGATTCTTGAAGATTATTCTGTGATGGTGAAGAGCGGAGGAACTTTGATCTACTCAACATGCAGTGTACTTCCATCCGAGGGAGAAGTGCAGGCGGCAGCATTCACCGCACTTCATGGCGATGATTGGACTTTTGAAGAAGAAAAAAGAATCGGGGTCGATCAAAAACTTGGCGACGGTTTTTACATGGCGAAGTGGAGAAGAAAATAACGTTCACGCATTTCATTTTCCGATTGCATCACATTCCGTGGAACACGCATGAATAAAGGGATGCAGCGCATCGCTTGAAATTTTTTTTGAAAGAAAGTGCGTTCACGATGAGTGAAAAAAGTTGCGTTGAAGTGCTGATGCGGCGGAAGCTAATCATCCTTATCAACAAAACCATGTTGATAACTACAATGTGCATAATTTTTTTCGTGTGCAAATATTTTATTACTTCGTCGCAAATAAGTTTTCAAAACTATAAAAACCATGGCAAAGAAAGCAACAAAGAAAGCAGCTAAGCCTGCTAAGAAAAAAGCAGCTAAGAAAGCTGGAAAGAAAAAAGCTGCTAAAAAAGGCGGCAAGAAGAAAGCAGCTAAGAAGAAGAAGAAGTAATTCTTTTTCTCTCTTAAGAGAAAAGGCCCCGCTAGTGATAGCGGGGTTTTTGTTTTTATACCTCGGCTTCGCTCGGTATGACGCGTGAATCAAGTCCGCCCGGTATGACAAGCGAATCGACTTTGCTCGGAATGACACATGAATCAAGTCTGCCTGGTATGACAAGCGAATCGACTTTACTCGGAATGACACATGAATCAAGTCTGCCCGGTATGACAAGCGAATCGACTTTTCTCGGGATGACACATGAAACAAGTCTGCCCGGTATGACATGTGAATCGACTCAGCTCGAGATGACAAGTGAATCAAGTCCGTCCGGTATGATAAGTAGATCAAGCGCCCGGCAGAATGCGCGAATTACCCGAATTGATCTTTGCCACGTGTCGTCCTTAGCGGAGTCGAAGGGCCTAAAATTGTATATTTGACTACCAAACACAGAAAACAAAACTCATGAAAAAGCTTTTCATAATTGCCGCCCTCGCATTGCCACTGATGTGGACCGCATGCGGACCAAAAGAAGTAGAACAGACTGAAGATGTTATTCCGAAAGGAATGCGCGCGGTTTCCATCAAACCGATGGGGATGCCCGTAAAAATAAACACGCCCGATTCTTCCACAGGTGTTCTTGATACGATGTTAACGCCTAACGGAGCACAGGTACGCGTTGGCAACAACTTTGATCTGTTGATCAATCTCGGTGGAAAAGAAGAAACGGATCTCGCGGCGATAAAGTCACTGATCGAAGCAACTGATGCGGGCATGAGCACATTTACCGTAAACGATGCAACAACCCTGGTTTGGGAAACCAAGTTCGGCGACATGTCGATGTTCCACTTCTATACCCTGGTGAAAGTTGGAAACGATACTTATTATGTGCGCGACAACTCGTTTAACCCCGACAACATGTTCAAGAAAGAAGACATCGATCGCATGTTAGAGGCATCAAAGTCGCTGCGCAGTACGGAACCTGCAGCAGCAGCACCGGAAGCTTAACCGTTCAATAACGACCGGGACGATAAAAAGGAAAAGGGCTGATCAATCTGATCAGCCCTTTTCCTTTTTGCCTTAAACAAAAACCCCGGACACTTTCGTATTCGGGGATTTCTATTTATTGTTTCGGTCTGAACTGTGAACCTTAAACTTTTTGAACGGTGAACTATTCCGCCGCCTGTTGCTTCTTCGAACGTTCACGCACATTCGGATCGAGCTGAATCTTACGCAAACGGATCGAAAGCGGAGTTACCTCCACATACTCGTCGGCCTGGATATACTCCATGGCCTCTTCGAGTGAATGCTTGATTGCAGGTGCAATTGCAACCTTAACGTCGCTGCCCGATGCACGCATGTTCGTGAGTTTTTTCTCGGTAACGAGATTCACAACGAGATCATCCGGACGAATGTGTTCGCCGATGATCTGTCCGCCGTAAATTTCATCTCCCGGCGAAACGAAGAACGATCCGCGATCCTGAAGCTTATCAATTGAGTAAGCAACTGCAGCACCCTTATCTTTTGCAACCAGAACGCCGGCAATACGTCCCGGGATATTTCCTTTCCATGGTTCGTACGCCTTGAAACGGTGAGCCATGATCGCTTCTCCCGCTGTTGCTGTCAGTACGTTGTTACGAAGACCGATCAGGCCGCGTGCAGGAATATCAAATTCCATGTGAATCAGATCGCCCTTCGGCTCCATGATCAGCATTTCGCCTTTCTTCTGGCTCACGAGTTCGATTACCTTGCCTGATGTTTCTTCCGGCACATCAACGCTCAGTACCTCGATCGGCTCATGCTTCACGCCGTCAATTTCTTTGATGATTACCTGCGGCTGACCCACCTGTAATTCATATCCTTCGCGACGCATGGTTTCGATCAGGATCGACAGGTGAAGGATACCACGTCCGTACACGAGGTACGAATCAGGGCTATCGGTTTCTTCCACGCGAAGCGCAAGGTTTTTCTCAAGCTCTCTCCACAGACGATCGCGAAGGTGACGCGAGGTAACAAACTTTCCTTCTTTTCCGAAGAAAGGAGAGTTGTTGATCGTGAACAGCATGCTCATCGTTGGCTCATCAATGTTGATTGCCGGCAATCCTTCCGGATTTTCGAAATCAGAAATTGTGTCGCCGATATCAAATCCTTCGATGCCGGTTAATGCAGCAATATCTCCTGCATCAACACTCTCTACTTTTTTCTTTCCGAGGCCGTCAAACACGAAAAGTTCTTTGGTACGCATCTTCTTGATGGTGCCATCGCGCTTCACCAGCGATACCGGCATATTTTCTTTCACCGTTCCGCGATACACACGTCCTACTGCGATACGTCCTACGAAAGACGAGTAATCGAGCGAAGTGATCTGCATCTGCAGCGTTCCTTCGTGCATAGGTGCATTCGGGAAATACTCAATGATGGTTTCAAGAAGGTAAGAAATATCTGTGGTAGGATTTTTCCAGTCAGGGCCCATCCAGCCATGCTTCGAAGAACCATAAACGGTACGGAAACCAAGCTGATCCTCCGTTGCCTCAAGGTTATAGAAGAGGTCGAATACATTGTCATGTACTTCATCCGGCCGGCAATTCGGTTTGTCAACTTTGTTGATGACAAGAATTGCCTTCTTCCCCTGCGCCAATGCTTTCTGAAGAACGAAACGGGTCTGTGGCATCGGACCTTCAAATGCATCAACGAGCAGCAACACGCCGTCGGCCATGTTGAGTACGCGCTCTACTTCTCCTCCGAAATCGGCGTGACCCGGAGTATCGATGATATTGATTTTTGTTCCCTTGTACTGTACGGAAACGTTTTTTGCGAGAATGGTGATTCCGCGTTCGCGTTCCAGGTCGTTATTGTCGAGGATAAGATCCCCGCTTTCCTGGTTGTCGCGGAAAAGTTTTCCCTGCAATAACATCTTGTCTACAAGCGTAGTCTTCCCGTGGTCAACGTGTGCGATAATCGCGATATTTCTGATCTGATGCATGATTTTCTAATGAGGCGCAAAGGTACGCATTACTAGTCAAATAGAAGTAGAATGAAGGAGGGGCGGATTCCTACAGCGTATCGCCGGAATTGAAGAAATCTTCCCGTGATATTACACGTATTCGCGGCCCGGAAGTGTCAATTCTCACCGTATCAGTGGTAATTGTGTTACGATTGTTGTAGGTGGGTTTCATCAAAGAGATGGGTTCCCGCTGAATCGAGAAAAACCGTTCGTTCGTCGAAAAGCCTCCAACAACCCTTCCATCGGGAGCTTTTGCCGTGCTGTTCCATTTTATTCCGGAGTAAACTTTCACGCGATAGGTACCGTTCGGAACTT
>Ga0255338_1000925_pt1 | contig 67890 bp, 67 predicted proteins | sample MeOH1_35cm_T4_19_FD_203715 | JGI IMG/M metagenome (GOLD analysis project Ga0255338, IMG submission 203715) | Sandy soil microbial communities from University of British Columbia, Vancouver, Canada - MeOH1_35cm_T4_195 | ecosystem: Engineered > Artificial ecosystem > Sand microcosm > Unclassified ... | reverse complement strand
GCTGATCCTGGGGGCCATGATGCGAAAGCTGCTGTGCGTCGCCTACGGCGTGCTGCGGTCCGGACGACCATTCGATCCGGCCTTGCATCAGATGGCTTGACGCGGATAACAGTATCTACGCGGGCTGGTAGAAAATCATAACCTACTGATACGACGAAACCTACGGTTGACTTAGGCTGTGTACCCTTGTACCTTGCTGGTCGTCTAATTCTAGTTAGGCCAATGAATCGAAGCGAGCGATGATCCAAGATAGCAACACAACATGGCAGAAGGCTACCGTCATCATCGCAGTGTTGGCTGTGGTGGTGCCCGTTGCCGTACGCTACGCATGGAACGTCGTCGCTCCAGCCAACTATCTTTTGTACGAAACAACCTTCACTACAAAGACTAGCAACGTTCAGACTGCCTCGGTAATCGTCGTAAACGCGGGAAACGCCGTTCAAAAGCAAGTAACCATTTATCTTCCATCAACGGCGACAAACCCCAAACAAACTACGATCGAGATATCATCCCCTCGAAATCCCAATTTACGCTATCTGTTTGAGGCAGAGCCAAAAATTCCATTGACAAAGTACATCGATGACACGGGTTCAAAAATTCCTATTGGCAATATAGATCCTGGAAATGAGGTTCGAGTAACACTTGCAGAAGCATCGCAGAGTGATAATTTACAAATTCATACGCTTTCTCTATCCGATGCACGGGTTAATTCATCAGCGGCGTCGGGAATCAAAGCGGACGGGATTAGGTATCCAGATTTCGCAGATGATATACATAGCATTTTTCTTTCCGCCTCGCCTTATTTTCTGGCGCTCCTGCTAGCAATATTCATTCTGTTTACAGTAGTTGGGATAATATTCACCGCGTTCTTTGATTCTCCCCACAAGCAGATGTCGCGACTCTGGCGTCAGATGGATACTCTTCAAGAGAAAATTGATAAGAATCGCAGATATGAGTAGCCCGGGTAGAGCGCAATAAGCGCAGCGCATTGCGCCGCATTCCGTCGGGGCAACACACCGCATTGCCCGACACGCTGCCCACCCAAGCGGCCGGATAAATTCCGTCCACCATCCGCGCGTGAAACGTCGAATATGGCCAGTCGCTCACCCTGCCGACATGGCCGTGTTTCACCGGGTTGTAATGAATGTAATCCATGTGCGCCGCAAAATCGCGTTGATCGCGAATTCGGGCATGGTGTGGCCTGGCAGGAATACGGCGCAATGCGCTGCGCTTATTGCGCCCTGCGCGGGCTGGCGATTCATGAAGGACAGGGCAAATGCAGCAAAAAAGACGGGCGGTTATAGCCGCCGCCCTGCCGGCTCCGCGGTTGCCCTGGCGCTTCGCCCACGCCGCCAAGCGGTCAGACACAGTGCAAGACACAGCACCGTGACGGGCGTCTCGCCGAAACGCGCGAACGGCGTCAGACCCCGCTGCGGGACCAACTCGCCGCGCAGCACGGTCTGCTCGAACGGCGCCGCGCGGGCCGTGACCCGGCCGCGCTGATCGATGATGGCGGTAAGCCCGGTGTTGGTTGCCCGCGCAATCGGTCGCGACAGTTCGCGCGCCCGCATGCGGGCGATGTCCAGGTGCTGCGGCGGGGCGATGGAGTCGCCAAACCAGCCGTCGTTGCTGATGTTGATGAGCCAGTCGGCCGCGGCCCCGGCGCGCAGTTCCTGCGGGAACAGGATCTCGTAACACACCGACGCCGCCACCCGGTACTCGCCCACCCGCAGCAGCGGCTGGCCGGCGCCACCGGTGGAGAAGTCCGACATCGGCACCGCCAGCAGGTCCAGCACCGGACCGATCTGATTTTTCAGCGGCACGTATTCGCCAAACGGCACCAGGTGCCGCTTGCGGTACTCGCCGCCCGGCGCAGTGAGCTGCACCAGGGCGTTGTAGTAGCGCCCATCAGCATCCTCGGTCGGCATGCCGATCAGCAGCGCGGCGCTACCGGCCGCCGCCCGCAGGGCCGCGAAATAGCCGGCATCGACCTGGCTTGGCACTGCCGGTATGGCGTTTTCCGGCCAGATCACCGCATCGGCGTCGAACTGCCTGGCACTCAGGCGCCGGTAGCGGGCGAGCGTTTCCTCGAAATAGGCCGGATCCCATTTCATCTGCTGTTCGACGTTGCCCTGCACCAGGGCCACGCGCACCGGCGGCCCCGCCGCCTGCGACCAGTCGACGCGGTCCAGCGCCAGCCCGCTGCCGAGCAGTGCAAGCAGCATCAGTGCTGCCGGCCAGCGTCGTTGGTGCCGGGTGAAGAACCAGGCCAGCAGCGCTGCGGCCGCGGTCAACACCACGCCCACTCCGGCCACCCCGACCAGTGGCGCGAAGGCCCCGAAGGGACTGTCGATCTGGCTGTAACCGGGCGCCAGCCACGGGAAGCCGGTCAGCAGCCAGGAGCGCAGCCATTCGGCCAGGCCCAGCGCCCCCGGCGCAGCGAGCAAAAAGGCACCGTCACTCGTGCCAAGACGCTTGGCCGCATACAGCGCCAGCGCCGGAAACAGCGCCAGATACGCCACCAGGGCGGCCGTGACCAGCGTGGCACCGACGGCATCCATGTTGCCGTAGCGGTAGCAGCTGATGGATATCCAGTACAGACCGCCGCCGAACCAGGTCAGGCCGAACACGTAACCCCGCGCCGCCGCCTGGCGCGCGGTGCCGGGCAGGGCCAGGCCCAGCAATCCGGCCAGTGCCACCAGCGCCAGCGGCCACAGACCAAACGGCGCATGGGCCAGCGGCATCAGCCCGCCGGCCAGCGCCGCCAGCAGCAGGCCGGCCAGGCGGTTTCGCGCCATCATCGGGAATCAGCCGTCGTCCGGTTCCAGGCTGACCACGGCCGCGCGGCACACCCGGACCTGCTCGATGCGCCGCCCGTCGGCAGCCGTCACCTCGAACTCGAAGCCCTGGTAGTCGATCCGCTCGCCGACCTCCGGCAGGTGCCCGAACTGCTGCGCCAGCAGTCCGCCGACGGTGTCGAATTCGGCGTCGCTGAAAGTGACCCCGAAGTGGGCGTTGAAGTCCTCGATCGGCGTCAGGCCGTGCACCAGCGCGCTGCCATCCTCGGCCGGCTCGATGTCGGTCTCGTCCTCGTCGAAGTCGTACTCGTCCTCGATCTCGCCCACGATCTGCTCCAGCACGTCCTCGATGGTGACCAGGCCGGCCACGCCGCCGTACTCGTCGACCACGATCGCCATGTGGTTGCGGGTCTGGCGAAACTCGCGCAGCAGCACGTTCAGGCGCTTGCTTTCGGGCACGAACACCGCCGGGCGCAGCACGTCGCGCAGCGCGAACTGCAGGTCCTTGCCCGGTTCCAGATACGCCAGCAGGTCCTTGGCCAGCAGGATGCCGACCACCTCGTCGCGGTCATCGCCGATCACCGGGTAGCGCGAATGGCCGTTGGCCTCCACCACCCGCACCAGGCCCGCCAGATCGTCGTCGCGGCGCATCACCACCAGCTGCGAGCGCGGCACCATGATGTCGCGCACCTGGCGCTCGCCGATGGTCAGCACGCCCTCGATCATGCGCAGCGTGCCGGCGTCGAGCACCGCCGCCGCCTCGGCGTCCTTCAGGTGGCGTATCAGCCAGTCGCGGTCGATCGGCTCGCCAAACAGGGCGTGGCTGATGCGTTGCAGCAGGCCGTGGTGGGTGTCGTTGCTCATGACTGGTAGGGATCGGGCAGGCCAAGATCGGCCATGACGGTCGTCTCCAGCGCTTCCATGGCGAGGCGCTGCGGCTCCTCGTCGTGGCTGTGACCGGCCAGGTGCAGCAGGCCGTGGATCAGCAGATGCGCCAGGCGCTGTTCGAAGGTCTTGCCGAACTGGGCAGCTTCCGCCTGCACCACCGGCAGGCACAGCACGATGTCGCCCAGTGGCCGCGGCTCGCCGGGCGGCAGCGGAAAATCGTCGTCCAGCGGAAAGGACAGCACGTTCGGGGCGTAATCCTTGCCGCGGTAGTCGCGGTTCAGCCGGGCGGCTTCGCCCGCGTCCACCAGCCGCACCGCCACATTCACACCGGTCATGCGCAGCGCCGCCAGCGCCGCGGTCGCCCAGGCGACGAACACCGCGTCGTCCGGAGCCGCCACGGTGCTGGCGCGGTCGATGTCAACTTCGCTGGTCGCCGGGCTCGGCGTGCTGCTCATAGGCGTTGACGATGCGCTCCACCAGCGGGTGGCGGACCACGTCGCGGGCGGTGAAGAAATTGAAGGAAATCCCCTCGACGCCCTGCAACACGCCCATCACGTGCTTCAGGCCCGACGGCTTGCCGGGCGGCAGGTCGATCTGCGTCACATCGCCGGTGATGACCGCGGTCGAGCCAAAGCCGATGCGGGTCAGGAACATCTTCATCTGCTCGGGCGTGGTGTTCTGCGCCTCGTCCAGGATGATGAAGGCCTCGTTCAGGGTGCGCCCGCGCATGTAGGCCAGCGGGGCGATTTCGATCACGTGCCGTTCGATCAGCTTGCCGACCCGCTCGAAGGTCAGCATCTCGTACAGCGCGTCGTAGATCGGCCGCAGGTACGGGTCGACCTTTTGCGCGAGATCCCCTGGCAGGAAACCGAGCTTCTCGCCCGCCTCCACCGCCGGGCGCACCAGCACCAGCCGCTGCACCTGTTCTTCGAGCAGGGCCTGTACGGCGCAGGCGACGGCCAGATACGTCTTGCCGGTGCCGGCCGGGCCGATGGCGAAATTGATGTCGTGGTTCTGGATGCTGCGCAGGTACTCGCCCTGGCTGCGGCCGCGGGCGCGCACCTGCAGGCGCCGGCCGACCGCCACGACCGGCTCGTTATCCCCCGCGTCGCCGCCGCGCACCAGCAGGTGCACCTTGGCCGCCGACAGCTCCTCGCTGCTGGCAGTCTCGGCGTAGATGGTGTGCAGCGCCTGGCTGGCGCCGGCCACCGGATCGGCCGCGCCGCTGATGGCGAAGGAATGACCGTGACGGCGAATTGCCACCCCGAAGTGACGCTCCACCTGCCCGATGTGGGCGTCGAGCGGCCCGCACAAACGGGCCAGGCGGGCGTTGTCGCCCGGTTCCAGGGTGACTTCCGCCACCGCGGCGTCGGCACTCAAACCGACAGGAACCGTCATGCAGCGTGGCGGGAGCCGACTGGCTCGCCGCGCAGGGTATGCACCGAAACCGCCGTGATCTTCAAATCCACCAACTGCCCCGCACGCTGTTCACTGGCCAAAAAGTTTACCACCCGATTGTTACCGATCCTGCCAAACAGCCGCCCCTGGCCGCGCTTGGCCGGGCCTTCCACCAGCACCGTCTGCACGCTGCCGACCAGGCTTTCCACGTAGGCCTGCGACTGGCGTTCGATCAGCGCCTGCAGCCGCGCCAGGCGTTCCTTCTTGACCGCCAGCGGCGTGTCGTCCGGCAGGGCCGCCGCCGGCGTGCCGGGGCGGGCGCTGTAGATGAAGCTGTAAGCTTCGTCGAAACCGGCAGCCTCGACCAGCGCCAGGGTGGCGGCGAAATCGTCCTCGGTCTCGCCCGGAAAGCCGACGATGATGTCGGTGGTCAGGCTCAGGTCCGGTCGCGCCGCCCGCACGCGCTCGATCTTGGCCAGGTACTCGGCCGCCGTGTGGCCGCGCTTCATGGCGCGCAGGATGCGATCGGAGCCGCTTTGCACCGGCAGGTGCAGGTGCGGGGCGAGCTTGGGCACCTGCGCATAGGCCGCCACCAGGCTGTCCGTGAATTCGACCGGGTGCGAGGTGGTGAAGCGGATGCGCGCGATGCTGTCGATCTGCGCCACCTGGCGGATCAGTTCGGCCAGGTCCGCCACCGCGCCGCGCGGCGTCGCGCCGCGGTAGGCGTTCACGTTCTGGCCCAGCAGCGTCACCTCGCGCACGCCCTGCTCGGCGTAGACGGCGACTTCGGTCAGCACGTCCAGCAGCGGGCGGCTGAACTCCTCGCCGCGCGTGTACGGCACCACGCAAAAACTGCAGTACTTCGAGCAGCCCTCCATGGCCGACACGAAGGCCGTCGGGCCGTGCGCCCGTGGCAGCGGCAGGTGATCGAATTTCTCGATCTCGGGAAAGCTCACGTCCACCGCCGCCTGGCGGCCCTGGGCCTGATTCAGCAGCAGCGGCAGGCGGTGGATGGTCTGCGGCCCGAAGATCAGGTCCACGTACGGCGCCCGTTCGAGCAGCTTGTCGCCTTCCTGGCTGGCCACGCAGCCGCCGACGCCGATCACCAGCTCCGGACGGTAGCGCTTGTAGTCGTGCCACCAGGCGCCCAGTTCCGAGAACACCTTCTCCTGCGCCTTCTCGCGAATCGAACAGGTATTGAGCAGCAGCACGTCGGCCTGCGCCGGATCGTCGGTGGCCTCCAGGCCGTGCGACTGCGCCAGCACATCGGCGATGCGCTGCGAGTCGTACACGTTCATCTGGCAGCCGAGGGTCTTGACGTGCAGTTTGCGAAGCGTGGTCATGGGCAGGAAAGCGGCCGGAAACAGCCTGACAGAGGCATCCAAGGCCGCCTATCATAACGGCTTCCCCCTGCCCTGCCCGTGACTTCCATGCAGTTCGACCGCCCCTTCGACGTGATCGTGGTCGGCGCCGGCCACGCCGGTGTCGAGGCGGCGCTGGCCGCCGCCCGCAGTGGCGCCGCGACGCTGCTGCTGACGCAGAACCTGGAAACCATCGGCCAGATGTCCTGCAATCCGGCCATCGGCGGCATCGGCAAGAGCCACTTGGTGCGCGAGATCGACGCCCTGGGCGGCGCCATGGCGCTGGCCGCCGACCGCGCCGGCATCCAGTTCCGGGTGCTGAACCGCAGCAAGGGCCCGGCGGTGCGCGCCACCCGCGCGCAGGCCGACCGGGCGCTGTATCGCCAGACCGTGCGCGGCATGGTCGAGGCACAGGCCAATCTGAGCCTGTTCCAGCAGAACGTCGAGGACCTGATCGTCGAGGACGGCCGCGTGCGCGGCGTGCTCACGCAGATGGGTCTGATCTTTCGCGCCGGCGCGGTGGTGCTGACCGCCGGCACGTTCCTGGGCGGCGTCATCCACATCGGCGAGCAGCATTACGGCGGCGGCCGGGCAGGCGACGCGCCGGCCATCGCGCTGGCGCGGCGCCTGCGGGAATTCGAGCTGCCTGTGGGGCGCCTGAAGACCGGCACGCCGCCGCGTCTGGACGGGCGCAGCATCAATTACAGCCGGTTGCAGGAACAGCCGGGCGACACGCCAACGCCGGTGTTCTCGTATCTGGGTCATGCCGACCTGCACCCGCGCCAGGTCAGCTGCCACCTGACCTACACCAGCGAGCGCACGCACGACATCATCCGCGCCAACCTGCACCGCTCGCCGATGTACGCCGGCGCCATCGAGGGCATCGGCCCGCGCTACTGCCCGTCCATCGAGGACAAAGTGGTGCGCTTTGCGGACAGGACCGCGCACCAGATCTTCGTCGAGCCGGAGGGCCTGGACACCCGCGAGGTGTACCCGAACGGCATCTCCACCAGCCTGCCGTTCGACGTGCAGCTGGCGCTGGTGCGCTCCATCGCCGGCTTCGAAAACGTGCACATCCTGCGCCCCGGCTACGCCATCGAGTATGACTTCTTCGACCCGCGGGCGCTGCACCCGTGGCTGGAGACGCAGGCCATCGGCGACCTGTTCTTCGCCGGCCAGATCAACGGCACCACCGGCTACGAGGAAGCCGCCGCGCAGGGCCTGATCGCCGGCCTGAACGCCGCGCGCCGCGCAAAGGATATGGAACCCTGGTGGCCGCGCCGGGACGAGGCCTACATCGGCGTGCTGATCGACGACCTGACCACCCGCGGCACGCGCGAGCCGTACCGCATGTTCACCTCGCGGGCCGAATACCGCCTGTGGCTGCGCGAGGACAACGCCGACCAGCGCCTGACCCCCGCCGGCCGGGAACTGGGCCTGGTGGACGACACGCGCTGGGCGCACTTCTGCCAAAAGCAGGACGTGATCGCCGCCGAAAAAGCGCGCCTGGGCGGCATCCTGCTGCGCCCGGAGCGCCTCGACGAAGCGGATCTGGCGCTGCTGGGCGGCCCGCTGTCGCGCGAGAGCACGGCGCTCGACCTGCTGCGCCGGCCGACCATCGACTACGCCACGCTGCACCGCCTGCCGGGCGTCGGCGAGCCGCACGCGGATGCCGAGGCGACCGGCCAGCTCGAAATCGACCTCAAGTACGACGGCTACCTCGGCCGCCAGCGGGCCGAGATCGAACGCCAGCGCCACGCCGAAACCACGGCGCTGGCGGCCGATCTGGACTACGCCGCCATCCGCGGCCTGTCGCACGAGGCGCGCCAGAAGCTGACCGCCGCGAAACCGGCCACCATCGGCCAGGCCAGCCGCGTGCCGGGCGTCACGCCGGCCGCCATCTCGCTGCTGCTGGTACACCTGAAACGCCGCAACCGTCCGTCCGTCGATGCCGCCTGAGGCGGCGCCCGGCGACTGGGAACAGGCCCGCACGCAGCTCGACCAGGGCCTTGCCGCGCTGGGGCTGGACCTGCCGGTCGCCAGCCGGGAGCAGTTGATCGCCCTGCTGCACCTGCTCACGCAGTGGAACAAGGCCTACAACCTCACCGCCCTGCGCAGCCCGGCGCAGCAGGTCGCCGGCCACCTGCTGGACAGCCTGGCGGTGCTGGCGCACCTGCCGCCGGGCCGGCTGATCGATGTCGGCACTGGCGCCGGCTTTCCCGGCCTGCCGCTGGCCATCGTCCGGCCGGACACGCCACACGTGCTGCTGGACAGCAATCTCAAAAAAACCCGCTTCGTGCAGCACGCGGCGTTGACGCTTGATCTTCGCAATGTCGAGGTGGTGCGCCAGCGCGCCGAGCAGTACCGGCCGCAGCAGCCGTTTGCGGTGGTGGTGGCGCGCGCCTTCGCGCCCCTGCCGCGTTTGCTGCGCCTGATCGGCCACCTATGCGCGCCGGGCGGGCGGCTGCTGGCGCTCAAGGGTCCGGCCGTTGAAGCGGAACTGGCCGACCTGCCGGCCGGCTTCGAGCACATCGACACGCTGACCTTGCCGGCGCTGGCCGGCGGCCGGCGCACGCTGGTCGTGCTCGCGCGGCGGGCGGTCGGGTAAAGTTGCGGCGCCTCGCAGCCCGTGAATCCAGCCATGCCACGCATCATCGCCATCGCCAACCAGAAAGGCGGGGTCGGCAAGACCACCACCACCGTCAATCTGGCAGCGGGTCTGGCCCGCGCGCGCCAGCGGGTGCTGCTGATCGATCTGGACCCGCAGGGCAACGCCACCACCGGCAGCGGCATCGACAAGCGGGCCGCGAGTCCCGCCACGCTGGAAGTGCTGACCGGCGAGGCGAGCCTGGCGGATGCCCGCCAGACCGTGCCGGCAGGCTTTGACGTGCTGCCCGCGAACGCGGATCTGACCGCCGCCAAGGTGCTGCTGCTGCAGACCGAACGGCGCGAGTTTCGCCTGCGCGACGCGCTCGCGCCGCTGCTGGACGACTACCAGTACGTGCTGATCGACTGCCCGCCGGCGCTCGACATGCTGACCGTGAATGCCCTCACCGCCGCCGGCTCGGTGCTGATCCCCATGCAGTGCGAGTACTACGCGCTGGAGGGCATGTCCGACCTGCTCGACACCATCGCCGAGGTGGCCGCCCGCGCCAACCCCGGCCTGCACGTGGAGGGCGTGCTGCGCAGCATGTTCGACCCGCGCAGTCGTTTGTCGCGCGACGTGTCCGAGCAGCTACAAAACCACTTCGGAGAACGGCTGTACCGCACCGTGATTCCGCGCAACGTGCGCCTGGCCGAAGCGCCCAGCCACGGCCTGCCGGTGCTCGACTACGACCGCAACTGCGTCGGCAGCACGGCGTTTCTCACCCTGGCCGGCGAAATGCTGCGCCGGCATCACCTGAAGGCCACCTGATGAGCCAGAAACGCGGACTTGGCCGTGGACTCGAAACGCTGCTGAGCAGCGCCGCGCCGGCCAGCGGTGGCGAGCGGCTGGTGCGCCTGCCGATCGAGCAGATCGAACGCGGCCGCTACCAGCCGCGCCGCCACATCGGCGAGGAAGAATTGGCCTCGCTGGCCGACTCCATCCGCGCGCAGGGCGTGGTGCAGCCGGTGGTGGTGCGCCCGATCGGCGAACACCGCTACGAACTGATTGCCGGCGAGCGGCGCTGGCGGGCCTCGCAACTGGCCGGCCTGCACGAGCTGCCGGCCATCGTGCGCGACATCCCGGACGAAGCCGCGGCAGCCGTGGCGCTGATCGAGAACATCCAGCGCCAGGACCTGAACGCCATGGAAGAGGCCGACGCGCTCGAACGCCTGACGCGCGAGTTCGGCCTCACCCACGAACAGGTGGCGCGCGCCGTCGGCCGTTCGCGGGTGGCGGTCAGCAACCTGCTGCGCCTGCGCCAGCTCACGCCGCAGGTGCGGGCGCTGCTGGAGAGCCGCCAGCTCGACATGGGCCACGCCCGCGCCCTGCTGGCGCTGGAAGGCTCGGCGCAGATCGAGCTGGCCCAGCGGGTGGCGGCGCAGGGCCTGTCCGTGCGCCAGACCGAGCACCTGGTGGCCCGCGAACTGCGCGGCGAGACCACGCCCGCCCCCAAGGCCGCCGCCAGCGCCGACGTGCGGCACCTGGAACAGAGTCTTGAAGAACGCCTCGGCGCGAAGGTCAGCATCGAACACGGCCGCCGCGGCGGCCGGCTGGTGATCCGCTACGCCAGCCTGGACGAGCTGGACGGGATACTGGGGCACATCCGGTAATTGGTGCCGGGCCACGCGGGCCGCGGCCGCGAGGCCCAGGGTCGTCGGCATCGCCATGGCCGAACACACGGGTGGCCCGCTGCAAGCAGCCCCATGGAATGCTGGTTGGGATGCGCACGTGGCTTGCGGGCGCGGGTTGATTCGGCTGGGCTTGCCACGTCAGCGCAACCGACATGAACCGATTCGAATTTGCTCGGGCGCGGTGCGTTGCCCCTGCTGTCGTCGAGTGTCCGGTTCGCTATCGAGCCCGCTGTGACGGATGATCGAATGACGAAAAAAGCCCGGTCGACATCCGCCGACCGGGCTTTTTGCCGCCGTCCGGCCGTGGCCGGTCAGACGTTGAAGATATCCATCTGCCGCGGAATGATGTCATTGCAGACCACGATGTATTTCTCGCGGATCTGCAGCGCATCGCCCAGGCGCGTCAGGCGGTAGCGGTAGTGGCCGAAGAACATGTCGGTGCGCTGCTCCTCGTGCTTGTAGGTGTTGACCTGGAAGTTGGCGGTGGCGATGACTTCGTCGGCCGTCGCCTGGCGCAGGCGGATGTTGGTCACGAAATGCCGCGTGCGGGGCATGCGCAGCAGGGACGATGACAGCCCGGACTCGATGCGCCAGACGCGGTCGCCCATGCGCTCGCGGTTGCCGCAGTAGATGAGCGAGATCTCGCCGCGCGGGTTGTCGATCAGCACGTCGTCGTCGTCCCAGGACGGCGCCCAGTAGACGGCGTCGTCCTGGTACAGGGCCAGCCAGTCGTGCCAGCGCCGCTCGTCCAGGCAGTCGGCCTCTTCCAGCAGCAGTTCGGTGACGGATTCCTTGAGCATCGGATCAGGCCGCATGGCGCTTGGCCTCCTCGCGACGCAGGCCTTCGGTCATCAGTTTCAGCCAGTGCCGGTACTCGCCGTGGTACAGCGTCTCGTCGGCAAAGCGGCTGGCGCTGACCTGCGGCTCGAAGCCAAGCTCGCGCGCCGGCTCGTCCGCGCCCACGATGCGCCGCTTCATGCCGCGATCGAAGTCCTGCCACTCGGCGTTGCGCCCGGCGTAGCCGGACTGGCAGGCGTCGAACTCGGTCAGGTCGTCCGGCGTGGCGATGCCGCTGGCGCCGTAGAAGTCCTCGTACTGGCGCACGCGCCGCTCGCGGGCCTCGACCGACTCGCCCTTGGGTGCCACGCAATAGGCATGGACTTCGGTTTCGTCCGGCGCAACCGGCCGCCAGGAGCGCAGCTGCGTGGAGATGCCGTCGAACAGGATGACGTTGGGGTAGATCAGCACCTGGCGCAGGCGCCCGGCCATCCACTTGGCCTGTAGCGGGCCGACGCGGGCTTCGAGTGCGTCGTACTGCATGCCCAGCGCCCGGTCACGGAAGTTGGGCACGTCCGACCAGATCATGACGTGGCCGTTGCCCAGGTCGTAGTTGCCGTTCTGGGTGTTGTGCAGGTCGACCTTGATGGCCTTGACGTTGTCCACGCCACCGGCCGCGGCGGCTTGTTTGGCGCGCTCCTGCGCCAGGCGAAAGTAGGACGCGTGCACGATGTCGACGTGGTAGCCGTCGACGCCGTTCTCGGCCTGCATCTTCCAGTTGCCGCGATGGGTGTAGACCGAGTGCCCGCGCAGGACTTCCAGGCCATCCACCGACTGGTTGGCGAACAGCTCCAGGAACGGCGCGGCGGCGGCCAGGTGGGTCTTGATGTCCGGCACGTCCGCATTCAGGCTGGCGAAGATGAAGCCGTGGTAGCTGGCCACGTGCGGCACCGGTGTGAGGCCATAGTCGGCCTTGCTCCAGTCGTCGGGGTAGGCCCCGCCGGCCTCGTCCTTGACGTCCAGCAGCTTGCCCTGGGTGTCGTACACCCAGCCGTGATACGGACAGGCCCAGTGCCGGGCGTTGCCTCGCGCCTTGCGGCAGACCATGGCGCCGCGGTGCGAGCAGGCGTTGATGAAGCCGCGCAGCTGCCCGTCGGCGCCGCGGCTGATGATGACCGGCTGGCGACCGATGACGGTGGTCAGGTAGTCGTTGGGTTTGGGGATCTGGCTGTCGTGGCCGATGTAGATCCAGGTCGCCTCCCAGACGTGCTTGATCTCCAGCTCGAACAGGTCCGGATCGGTGTACAGCGAGCGGTGGACCTTGAAGGTCTCGCCGGGCTTGTCGACGATGCGCCAGGTGATGTCTTGGATGCGCATGGGGCCTCCGTAGGATGGGGGAAACGACGCTGACCGTTCGGTCGGCACAGATCAGCATGATAAAGGACGCGGCGGCATCACTGCCCGGATGGATGCGGATTTCGACCGGCCACACCCGGCCTCGTCAGGCGAGCCGCAGCCAACAGCCTCGGCAATGCCCCCGGCACCCGTCGCCGACCCGAGGCCGAACGACGGACACCGGGGGCGACGGGTCAGCGGTACTTACGCGCGCACAGCTCGGCCCAGGCCTTGCCACTGGCCACGGTCAGGGCGCGCCAGTCGTCCGGCAGGTCTTCGTAGGGCGCGCGGCACGGCCCGGCATTGATGTAACCGGCGGCGTTGCAGCGGATTTTCTCCACCTGCACGTTGTATTTGGAGAATTCCTTGAAGTCCGGGATGGCGTTGGGCAGGCCGTGCAGGTCGTGCATGATCTCGCCCATGCGCGCCTTGTCACCGGCGTCGATGGCCCGCTGCAGGGCGACCACCGGCTCGGGGCCCATGGCGCAGCTGGTCGACCACATACCCTTGAGGCGATCGCCGACCAGGTCATAGGCCATCGGCGCAGCGAAGTCGATCGGCAGGAACTGCACGTGCGGCGCCGCGTCCATGCTGGCCGGCAGGTCGATCAGCATGTTCTTGGGGTCCATCAGGTTGCCGACGTACTTGCAGGTGACCACGGTCGGGCAATGCTTGCCGACGCCGGCCCAGAACTCGACCGGGAAGGTGGACTTGAAGAACAGCGGGTTGGCGTAAACCATCAGCGCCATTTCCGGCACCGCCTCGGCCAGATCGGCATAGAACTTGACCGAGTTGGTGATGGTCGGGGTCTGCCACAGCGGCAGGCCGACGAAGCCGCCTTCCACGCCCAGCTCGCGGAACTTGCGCATCTGGCGCACGGTTTCCTTGGTGCCCAGCGTGGTGATGCCGGCGAACACCGGCACCCGGCCGCGCGCCACCTCGACGATGGTGCGCGTGAAGGCGAGTTTTTCTTCCAGCGTCAGCGCGGCGCACTCGCCGGTGGTGCCGTTGGCGGCGATCGAGCCGATGCCGGCGGTGATCAGCTGCTCGGTCATGCGCGCGGTTTCGTCCAGATCGACCGAGTCCTCGTACTGCCAGCCGCCCTGCCCTTCCTTGCACGGCGTCGGGATCATGGCGGATACGCCGCGGATATCGTCTTTGGTCAGCATGGGCAGGGCCTCCTGGCATTGTGAAAGGGCGGCAATGGTAGCCGGTCCGGGCGCGTACGTGCGCCGCGATCACTCGTAGCGCAGCTCGCCGGCCTCGCCCCAGAACACCCGGTACACGTAGACCGTGTAGACAACGATGGCCGGCAGGGTGATGACCACGCCAATCAGGATGAACCTGAGCGACTCCGGCGCCGCGGCGGCCTGCCAGGCGGTCAGGCGATCGACCACCAGGAACGGATACAGGCTGTAGGCGAGCCCGATCGCGGCCAGCACGAACAGGCCCACGGCGCAGGCAAACGGCTCCCACGGCCGCGGCAGGTCCTGCCGGCACAGGCGCGCCAGACGCCGGTCGGCGACCAGCAGCAGCACCCCGGTGGCCAGCGGCACTTGCAGCAGCAGAATGAATTCCGGCATGGCAAACCACTTGTGGAAGATGCGCTCGCTGACCAGTGGCGTGGCCATCGACACCGCAGCCAGGCCCAGCGCGGTCCCCCACAGGGCCCGCCGCGCCCAGCCGGCAGCGCGCTGCTTGAGCGCCGGGCCGGTTTTCATCAAAAGCCATGTCGCGCCGAGCAGCGCGTAACCGGCCATCAGGCACACGCCGATCAGGGCGGCGAACAGCCCGGCCCACCCGCCGCCGGCAAAGCCCAGGATGTATTTGCCCAGCATGAAGCCCTGCGAGAACGCCGCCAGCGCCGAGCCGGCCACGAAGGCGCGGTTCCACAGCGTCTTGTGGTCGGCATGCGCCTTGACGCGAAAATCGAACGCCACGCCGCGCAGGATCAGCCCGATCAGCATCAAGGCCACCGGCAGGTAGAGCGCGGTCAGGATCACGCCGTGCGCGTGCGGGAAGGCGATCAGCAGAATGCCGGCGCCCAGCACCAGCCAGGTCTCGTTGGCATCCCAGAACGGGCCGATGGAGGCGATCATGCGGTCCTTGTCGGCATCGTCCACCAGTGGCAGCAGCAGGCCAATGCCCAGGTCGAAGCCGTCCAGCACCACGTAGGCCAGCATGGCCACACCCATCAGGCCCATGAAGATCAGCGGCAGCGCCTGGTCCATCACGGCACCTGCGCCAGGGTTGGCGCAGCGCCAGGCGAGGCGTCCCCGCCCGCCTTGCGCGCCATGTAGAAGAGCACCCACACGTAGGCGACGATCAGCACCACGTACAGCATCAGGTACAGCCCCAGCGTCAGACCGATCATCCCGGCCGGGACGTCGGAAGCCGCGTCCGCAGTTTTGAGCACGCCGTAGACCAGCCACGGCTGGCGCCCGATTTCGGTCGTGTACCAGCCGGACAGCACCGCCAGCCAGCCGGAAAAGGTCATGGCCAGCAGGCCGCGCTGGACCAGCGGCGCGGGCTCGCCGCGGCGCAGCGTCTGCCAGGCCGCCAGCCAGCTGACCGCCAGCATCAGCAGCCCAACGCCGACCATGATCCGAAATGCAAAGAACAGCGGCGCCACCGGCGGATGGTCCTGGAAGCTGTTCAAGCCGCGCAGCTCGCCATCCCGGCTGTGAGTCAGGATCAGACTGGCCGCGTTCGGGAGGGTGATCTCGAAGCGGTTGCTGCGCGTGGCCTCGTCCGGCCAGGCGAAAAGCCGCAGGTCCGCGCCACGCTCGGTGTCCCAGATCGCCTCCATGGCGGCAATCTTCGCCGGCTGGTGTTCCAGCGTGTTCAGGCCATGCAGGTCGCCGACAAGAATCTGCACCGGAATCAGCACCGCCGCCAGCAGCACGCCCGTGCGCTGTGTCGCGGCGAGCTCGGCACTGCGCTCGCCGCGCAGGCGGCGATAGGCCGACAGGCCGGCCGTCAGAAACGCCACCGTCAGCCCGGAGGCCAGCAGCATGTGCGTCAGCCGGTACGGGAACGACGGATTGAAGATCACCGCCCACCAGCTGGCGGCGTGTGCCTGGCCGTCGATCAACACGTAACCGGCCGGCGTCTGCATCCACGAATTGAGCGCCAGTATCCAGAAAGCCGACAGGCTGGTGCCAACCGCCACCAGCACGGTTGCCACCAGATGCATCCGCTCCGACACCCGTCCCCGGCCGAACAGCATGACGCCCAAAAACGTCGCCTCCAGGAAAAACGCCGTCAGCACCTCGTAGCCCAGCAGGGGACCGGCGATATTGCCCACACGCTCCATGTAGCCCGGCCAGTTGGTGCCAAACTGGAAGCTCATGGTGACGCCGCTGACCACGCCCAGCGCAAACGACAGCGCGAATACCTTTACCCAGGTGCCATACGCCGCCTGCCAGGGCGCGCCGTCGCTGGCCCGACCGCGCAGCTTGAAATACAGCAGCACCCAGGCCAGCGCCATGTTGATGCTCGGAAACAGGATGTGAAAGCTGATGTTGGCGGCAAACTGCAGCCGCGCCAGCAGCAGCGGATCGGCGAGTGCATCCATGCCTGGTGGACCTCCGCGTCCCTACATTCCGGAGCGAACCCTTAACGCTCCGCGTCCAAGCCTACTCGACCCGACCACGGTCAGAACTTCTCCGGGCGCAGAATCTCGATGTCCTGCAGAAAAGCCACCATCGCATAGTCGGCGTAATAGCGGGCCTGGAGGTGGCCGAGCGCCGACTCCGCCTGTTCGCGCGGGCAGATCACCTCGATGCGGATATTGGCGGCCTCCTCCCACGCCGCATCGCGCACACCGCGGCTGCCCCGACCGCGGGCATCCGAAACGGTGTAGCCGCGCACTCCCAACCGATCCAGGTCGCGCAGCAGGGTCTGCTCGATGGCGGCTTCGGTGATCACGGTGAGCAGGGTTCGTTTTTCGGTTGACAGGGTCATGGGGCCACTCCCGCGAGTTGCAGGGCCAGCCAATGGTAAAGCGGGATGCCGGCCAGAATGTTGAACGGAAAGGTCACGCCCAGCACGGCGCCGAGCGACAGGGCCGGGTTGGCTTCCGGCACCGCCAGACGCATGGCCGCCGGCACCGCGATGTAGGAGGCGCTCGCCGCCAGGGTGGCGAGCAGCGTCAGGCCGCCGACCGACAGGCCCAGGGCCATGCCGCAGCCCAGTCCGAGCAGCGCCGACAGCAGCGGCATGAGCACGCCGAAGGCGACGATGAACACGCCCCGGCGTCGCAATTCGCCCGCCTGGCGGCTGACGATCAGTCCCATCTCCAGCAGGAACAGGGCCAGCACGCCCTTGAACAGATCGAAGAACAGTCCCTTGATGGGCGCGAGCCCCTCGGGACCGGCCGCCCAGCCGATGGCCATGCCACCTAGCAGCAGGGTCACGCCCTTGCCCAGAAAGGTCTCGTGCGCCAGCAGACGCCAGTCGGTTTGCCTGCCCACGCCACGCGCGAGCACGATGCCGACCATGATGGCCGGCACCTCCATGACGGCCAGAAAGATCGCCATTTGCGGCTCGAACGCGATGCTCCGCGTCATCAGCCAGTTGATGCCCACCGCGAAGGTGGCCACGCTCACCGAGCCGTAGTGGGCCGCCGTGGCCGCGGCGTCCGCCCGCCCGAGGCGCCCCATGCCGCGCAGGATGGCGAAGGCGATCAGCGTTTGCGCCACCCCCAGCAGCATCACCGCACCCAGTTGCGGCACCAGCGGGCCGAGCGCCTGTTGCGCCAGGCCTTCTCCGCCCTTCAGCCCGATGGTCAGTAACAGGACCAGCGAAAGCGATTCATAAAGCGCCCCCGGCAGCTTGAGCTCCGAACGGAGCAGGCCGGCCGCCAGGCCGAACAGGAAAAACAGAACGACGACGTCGATCATGCGGCGCCGCTCCTGTTTCCGGCGCCGGCCGCGTCATAGGGGCGCATGGCGCGGATGGCGCGCTGCGGATCGGTGTTCATACCCGGGGCTCCCTTCATTCGCGTGTCGGTGGTGTGCGATCGGATGAGCCACGCGTGGCGATCAAACTGGCGATCACGCTCGCCCCGATCAGCACCGCAACGATGGCCAGCGAAGCGGCCACCGGCATGTGGTACCAGGGCGTGATCAGCATCTTGGCGCCGATGAAGGTGAGCACCATGGCCAGGCCATATTTGAGCAGGTGGAAGCGATCCACCACGTCGGCCATCAAAAAGTACAGCGCCCGCAGCCCCAGGATGGCGAAGATGTTGGAGGTGAAGACGATGAACGGGTCGGTGGTGATGGCGAAGATGGCCGGGATGGAGTCCACGGCGAACACCAGGTCGGAGACCTCGATCAGGATCAGCACCAGGAACAGCGGCGTGAAAGAGCGCACGCCATCCTTCATCACGGTGAATTTCTCGCCGTGATCGCCCTCGGCGATGCGCAAATGGCGGCGCGCGAATTTCAGTACCGGGTTTTTCTCCAGATCGGGCGTTTTTTCCGCCATCACCAGCATGCGCATGCCGGTCACCACCAGGAATAAACCGAACAGATAGAGCACCCAGGAGAACTCGCGCACGACCCAGGCGCCGGCCAGGATCATCACGGCGCGCATGACGATGGCGCCCAGTACGCCGTAGATCAGCACCCGGCGCTGGTATTCGGCGGCGACGTGGAAGGACGAGAAAATCAGCAGGAACACGAACACGTTGTCCACCGACAGCGATTTCTCGATCAGATAGCCGGTGAGGAATTCCAGTGCCTTGCGGTCGGCAATTTCCGGCCCGACGCTGCCGTTCAGGTGCCACCACAGGCCGGCATTGAAAAGCAGTGCAAGGCTTATCCAGACCGCCGACCAGGTCGCCGCCTCCCTGACGCCCACCTTGTGCGCCTTGCGGCCGCCGAACACGAACAGGTCCAGCGCCAGCATGACCAGCACGAAGGCGACGAAGGCACCCCACATCCAGGGCTCGCCGATGGAGATCGTGTTGTTCATGTCGAAGTGTCCGCTGGTTGTCCAAAACGGGGATTGCCCGCCCGGCACGCGGCCATGACGGCGGGCGGGATCAGCCGCAGTGCCAGCCAGACCAGGCCCGGCACGATGACCAGATCGTCCAGCTGGCCGATGACCGGCAGAAAGTCCGGGATCAGGTCGAACGGCAACAGGGTGTAACCGACAGCCAGCCCCAGCAGCGCCTTGGCAGGCCAGGGCGTATCCGGATGGGCGAGCGCGCAGCGATACACCGCGAACTCGCGTTTGAATGCCCGTGCCAGCGCGGCCAGCCGGGCACGCATCAGGGTGCCGTCTTGAGCATCGCGATGCGCTCGGCGAGCGGCGGATGGGTCATGAACAGGCGCTTGATGCCGCCCGCGCCGCCGCCGGCGATGCCGAAGGCCGCCAGCTTGTCGGGCAGCGGTTGCGGGTGCAGGCTCGCCAGCCGCTCCAGCGCCGCGACCATGGCGCCGCGCCCGGCCAGTCGCGCGCCGCCGTCATCGGCGCGGAACTCCCGCTGGCGCGAGAACCACATCACGATGATGGACGCGAGGATACCCAGCACCAGATCGGCAATGATCACCGTGACCCAGAATGCCGGGCCGTGGCCGTTTTCGGTCCGAAAGATCACGCGATCCACCGTGTGACCAATCACCCGCGACAGGAACAGAACAAAGGTGTTCACCACGCCCTGGATCAGCGCCAGCGTGACCATGTCGCCGTTGGCGACGTGGGCCATCTCGTGACCCAGCACCGCCTCGGCCTCTTCCCGGGTCATCGTTTGCAGCAAGCCGGTGGACACGGCAATCAGCGCGCTGTTTTTGCTCATGCCGGTGGCAAAGGCGTTGACGTCGGGCGACTCCCAGATGGCCACCTCGGGCATCCTGATGCCGGCGGCCTGTGCCTGGCGCGCGACGGTCTGCACCAGCCACTGTTCGGTGGGCGTGCGCGGCGCGGTGATCACCTGGGCGCCCACCGATTTCTTGGCCATCCATTTGGAAATAGCCAGTGAAATGAAGGCGCCGCCAAAGCCCATGACGGCGGCAAAAATCAGAAGCGCGCCGAGGTTCAGGCCCTGTGCGTTCAGGTAGGGCTCCACCCCGAGCAGGCGCATGCTGATCGAGAGCACCAGCACGATGGCGAGGTTGGTGGCGAGGAAAAGGACGATGCGTTTCATGCGTTACTCCTTGCAGTGGTTTCAGTAGTTACTGTGGCAACGACTTCAAACGAAGCTCCACCCGTCCACCGGGGTGGCGCAACAGCGACAGGTCAATGGATTCCTGGCCGCGCCGGAAGCGGTGCTGTTCGCCCTCGCGCGTGGCCGATATCACCTCCTGGAGGTACCCGGCGGCGCTGAAACCCTGGACGTAGTGCGCCAGCACCGCTTCGAAGGCCGCGCGTCCCGCGTAGCGGACCTCGACGACCTGCCCCTCGCGCGCGAAATGGCTGCGCACCAGGCCCGGATGGCGCGGCAGCGGGCCGAGGTCGGTGCCGCTGACATCGCCGGCCGGCAGGTCCGCGGCAAGCCCCGGCAGCCACCGCTCCACCTGGTCTGTCACCCCCGGCAGCCACTGCCCCGCCTGCTCTTTCAACCCCGGCGCCACCTGCTCGACCTGTGTCAGCGCCCCGCCGGCCAGGCGCTTGCCCGCCTCGGTCACAGCCGGCGCCTGCGCCCACAGCCAGGACAGGGTGGCGATGCCGGCCCAGGCCAGCAAACCGAGGATGCCGAAGCCGACCGCCGCCAGAATGAGCCAGGTGCGCGCCCGCAGAGCGATCAGGCTCGCTGCGGCCCGCGTCAGGAGTTCCAATCCACTCAATCCGCTCATCGTCACTCAATCCGCTCATCGTCACTGCGCTCAAAAGGCTTGTCGAAGCTGCCGCGTGCCCGCCGCAGATGGCGCCCCAGCGTTCGCCCCGCGCGTTGCGCGGCGCGATCCACCGCGACATGGATATCCGCTTCCGTGTCCTTGACGACGATATCGGGCAAGCCGTGCAGGCGAAGCTGGAGGTGGCAATGCTGGTCGACGCCGCCCCTGGGACCGTTGATATCCGACAGGTGCACGGCGACCCGCACTACCCGGTCCTGAAAACGGTTCAGGGCAAATTGCAACCGCTGCTCCACATGGGCGCGCAGATCTTTGGTCAGCACGAAGCCATGGGCGTGGATTTCGACCTGCATCCGCTTCTCCTTCGTCTCCGATACCAAAAGTCGACGGGCCCATTCTGGGCTTGCTTCTGCATAAAGAACATCAGATTATTCTTTGCCGTTCATTCGTCACAGACTGATAATGAGCTGCCGCGCTCATGCTCAACTACAAACAGCTCTACTATTTCTGGAACGTCGCCAAGGCCGGCAGCATCACGCGCGCCGCTGAACGATTGCACCTCACCCCCCAGACCATCAGCGGCCAGCTCGGCGAGCTCGAGCGCGCGCTGGGCAGCGAACTGTTCCGGCGTGTCGGACGGCGGCTCGAGTTGACGGCGGCGGGAAAACTGGCGGTCTCCCACGCCGACGAGATATTCCAGATCGGCAACGAGCTCGAACAATCGCTGCGCAGTGGCGCCGGCAGCGCAGAGCTGCTGTTTCGGGTCGGGATTGCCGACGTGGTGCCCAAATCCATCGCCTACCGGCTGCTGGCGCCGGCGATGACGCTCGCCGAGCCCGTGCGCCTCATCTGTCACGAGGACAAGCTGGAGCGGCTGTTCGCGGAACTGGCCATCCATCGGCTCGATCTGGTGATCGCCGACCAGCCGCTGCCCTCTGAATTGGGGGTGAAGGGCTACAACCACGCGTTGGGACGCAGTGCCATCACCTTTTTCGCGGTTCCGGAACTGGCGGCGCGCCATCGGGCGGATTTTCCGCACTCCCTGGCCGGGGCGCCGTTGCTGATCCCGGGCGCCAGCGCGGCGGTGCGGGGACCGCTGGAACGCTGGTTCAGCGAACACCGCATCCAGCCGCGCATCGTCGGGGAATTTGACGATACGGCGCTGATGAAGGCTTTTGGGCAGGCCGGTGTCGGCATTTTCCCCGCGCCCGCCGTGATGGCCGAGGAAACGCAACACCAGTACGGTGTCCAGAGGGTCGGCTACACCGAGGAAATCGTCGTCAAGTACTACGCCATTTCGGTAGAGCGTCGGCTCACGCATCCGGCCGTGGTGGCCGTCAGCCAGGCGGCGAGGCAGGCCTTGTTCGCGGTCAGTGATCCCGCTCGATAACGTATCTGGGAGCAGGCCGTACTCACAGATCCAGGCAGCTGGACGGTCAGCCGCCGTCCAGCCACACCTTGCAGGCCAGCGAGCCGGCAATCATGGCGGCGATGAACCACCACGGCTCGGCGGTACCCAGCGTCAGGGCCACCAGCGCCGGGCCGGGGCAGTAACCGGCCAGGCCCCAGCCGATGCCAAACAGCGCCGCGCCACTGAGCAGCTGGCCGTCCACCTGCCGCTTGGCCGGCAAATGAAACCGGCTGTCCAGCCGCGGCCGCGGCCGGCGCAACACCCACGGGAACAGCAGCGCGGTAACACCGGCACCGCCGCCCATGACCAGGATCAGGCTCGGGTCCCACGCGCCGGCCAGGTCCAGAAAGGCCAGCACCTTGTTCGGGTCGATCATCTGCGCCAGCGCCAGGCCGACGCCAAACAGCACGCCGCACAGCGCGCCCGCGATGACCCGGTTCATGGCTGCACCGCGAACACGTGACGCATGACATACACCGTCACCATGCCGCAGCCGACGAAGGTGGCCGTCGCCACCAGCGAGCGCAGCGAGCGGCGCCCCAGGCCGCACACGCCGTGACCACTGGTGCAGCCGCTGCCAAGGCGCGTGCCGAAGCCGACCAGAAAGCCGGCCACCAGCAGCAGCCCGACCGGAAAGCCCTGCCGCGGCGAAAACGCATGCGGCGTGAGCCACCAGAACGCGCCGCCGCCGGCCAGCATGCCGACGATGAACGCCGCGCGCCAGGCGGTATCGCCCGTCTGACGAATAAGAACGCCGTTCAGGATGCCGCTGATGCCGGCGATGCGGCCGTTCAGATACAGCAGCAGCACGGCCGACAGGCCGATCAGCAGGCCGCCGCCAAGGGCGGTGTACGGGGTGAACTGACTCACGGGCACCTCACAGAACGTCGATTGGAAGCTTCAGATATGACACGCCGTTGGACTCCGGCGGCGGCGGCTGGCCGGCGCGGATATTGACCTGGATAGCCGGCAGCAACAGCCGCGGAACCGGCAGCGTGGCATCACGCGCCGTGCGCAGGGCGACGAAGGCGTCCAGGTCCACGCCGTCCTGTAGGTGGATGTTGCCGGCACGCTGGGCGGCAACGGTGGTCTCGCACAACGCCTGCCGACCCGGCGGCGGGTAATCGTGACAGACGAACAGGCGCGTGCCATCGCCCAGCGCATAGAGCCGCTGCACAGAGGCATAAAGCGTGGCCGCATTGCCACCCGGAAAATCACAGCGCGCGCTGCCCACGTCCGGCATGAACAACGTATCGCCGATGAACACGGCATCGCCGATCCGGTAACTCACGCTGTCGCCGGTGTGCCCCGGCGTGGCCAGTACCTGAATGGCCAGATTGCCCAGCGGCAGGCTGTCGCCATCGACCAGCAGCCGGTCGAACTGCGAGCCGTCAGTGGCGAACCGGTCGCCCAGATTGAAGATGCGGGCGAAGGTCTGCTGCACCCCGCAGATGCCGGCGCCGACGGCCAGCGGCGCGCCAAGCTGCGCCTTCAGATAGGCCGCCGCGGTCAGATGATCGGCATGGGCGTGCGTCTCCAGAATCCAGGCAACGGCCAGATTGCGCTCGCGTACCACCTGCAGCAGGCGATCGGCGCCAGCCGTGCCGGTACGCGCCGCCGCGGCGTCGTAGTCGAGCACCGGATCGATGACGGCCGCTTGCCGGCTGTGCGGGTCGATCACCAGATAGGACCAGCTGCCGGTCGGAGCATCGAAAAAGCTCAACATGTCCTGCGTCACGGCACTTCCCCCTGAGCGTCTCGCCCGATATGCGTCAGATGTCACAGTCGAGCCTTATTAGCGGCCACTAATATCCGGCCACCTCGTCCGCCACAACACGAATAACGATGTCATTCGACAGCAAGCAATCGGACACCCTGCGCGACGCCACGGCAATGCTCAAGGCGATCGGCAACACGCATCGCCTGCTCACGCTGTGTGCGCTGGCGGAGCGACCTCTGGCCGTGTGCGATCTGAACCGCAGGGTGCCGATCGCCCAGTCGGCGCTGTCGCAACACCTGGCGCGCCTGCGCAGCGCCGGCCTGGTGGTGACCGAACGCGACGGCCCCAGGATTCGCTATGCCCTGGCCGACGCGCGAACGCGCAGGCTGATCGAAGTGGTATGCGCCGAGTACGAAATATGGCGCCCCGGCGCCAACCCGGCCGTCGCCGCAGCTGGCCACACTCATGCCGATCCGGCTGTCAGCGCCGAGGCACGGGCGCGCCTTTGACGCAGACGTGCCAGCCCGTGCTCGGCCAATGAATACAGCGCCGGCACCACGAGCAGGGTGAGCACGGTCGAGCTGATCATGCCGCTGATGATGGTCACCGCCAGCGGCCCGTTGGCCTCGAAGCCGGTACCGAAGCCCAGCGCCGCCGGCAGCATGGCCAGAATGATGGTCAGCGAGGTCATCAGCACCGGCCGCAGACGCACCGGACAGGCTTCCAGCAGAGCCTGATCGACATCCCGTCCATCGGCACGCAACTGGTTGGCCAGGTCCACCAGCAGGATCGAGTTCTTGGCCACCAGCCCGACCAGCAGCACCATGCCGATCATCGAGTAGATGTTCAGCGTCATGCCGAACAGCCACAGTCCGAACAGCGCACCGACCGCCGCCAGCGGCTGCGCCACCATGATGATCAGCGGCTGCACCAGCGAGTTGAACTGGCTGGCCAGCACCATGTACAGCAGCACCACTGCCAAGCCGAAGGTGCCGCTCAGAATGCGCACCGTGTCGGCATAGTCCTTGGTCACCCGCACCAGTTCCAGCGTATAGCCTTCCGGCAGTTCGCCCGCGCTGGCCTGAACCACGGCGATGGCTTCGTTCAGCGGCAGCTTCGGCTCGGCGTAGAAATTCGCCGCGTAGCGCAGGTCGTAGCGCGAGATCAGCGCCGGTCCGAGCTGTTCCTTGAAGTGCGCCACCGTGTCGGCACGCACCAGCTCGCCGCTGCGCCCACGCAGGTAGATGCGCCGCAGGTGCTCCGGGCGCGTCACCTGCCCCTCGACCGCCTTCACGCGCACGTCGTAGCGCTCGCCGTCGCCGGGCTCGTCATTGAAATACGCCACGTCCTGGCCGCCCATCAGCAGATTCACCGACTGCGCCACGCTGGCGGCGCTAAGACCCAGGCTGGCGGCCCGCACCCGATCGATGTCGAGCTTGTACTGCGGCAGGTCGAGCTTGAGGTCCAGATCGATGTAGCCGAGCTCCGGGTGCTCGCGCGACAGCCGCGCATGCAGGTCCTTGGCCAGTTCCGCCACCCGCGTCAGGTCGACCCCGCGCAGCACGAACTGCAGCGGCTCGCCGCGAGCGCCCTGCACGGCCGGCACACGCCCGGCGAAGGCCTCGATACCGGGAATCTCGCCCAGCTGCGCCTGCACACGGCGGATCACCTCGAACTGGTGCACGGACCGCTGCCCGGCTGGCAGCAGACGCACGAACACCATGCCCTGGCTGACCTGGCCCACCGGTCCGATGCCGACCGCCGACCAGTAATCGCGCACCTCCGGCTGCCGTTTGAGCAGGGCCTCGATGTCACGCATGCGCTGCTCGGAGTACTCCAGACTCGACCCCAATGGCGTTTTGAAGGACACCAGAAAGCCGTCCTCGTCCACATCCGGCTCGAAGGTCTTGCCGATCACGCCAAACAGCAACCCGGCTGGCACCACCACCAGCACCGCCAGCACCAGCGTCAGCCAGCGCCAGCGCAGCACCCAGCGCAGCGCCCGTCGGTAAGCGCCCTCGACCCGGCCCATGGCGGCAAAGCTCGCCCGCGCCAGCCGGCCCTGATGGACCTCCACCTTCAGCAGCCGCGAACACAGCATGGGCGTCAGCGTCACCGCCACGAACAGCGAGGCCAGTACGCCGGCCGTGACCACCACGGCAAAGGACTCAAAGAACAAGCCGATGATGCCCTCCATGAAGATCACCGGCCCGAAGATGCACACCAGCGCGAAGGTGGCCGCGATGATGGCGAAATACACCTGCTGTGTGCCCTCGGCCGCCGCCCGCAGCGGCTCGCCCGGCCGCTCGTGCATGTGGCGGTGGATGTTCTCCAGCACCACGATGGCGTCGTCCACCACCACCCCGATCAGCAGCAGCAGCGCCAGCATGGTCATGGTGTTGAGCGTGTAGCCCATGAAATACATGATCAGCACAGCCGCCAGCAGCGACACCGGGATCGCCAGCGCGATGATGACCGTGGCGCGCCAGTTGACCAGGAACACGAACACCACCAGCGCCGCCAGGCCCGCGCCCAGGTAAATGTGCTCGGTCAGCGCGGCGATGGTGCGCTCGATGAAGTCGCTGTCGTCCCAGGCAATCGACAGCTTCATGCCCGGCGGCAACGCCGGCCGGAACTCAGTGTCCAGGCGCCGCTTCACCTCGCGCGCGATGGCAACGGTGTTGGCGTTACTGATCTTGACGATGCCAATACCCATCGACACGTGGCCGGTCTGATAGGCGGCCTGGCGGCGGTCCTTGCCGCCGTCCTCCACCTGCGCCACGTCCTTGAGCAGGATTGCCGCGCCGTCGCGATAGCCGACCACCAGGCGCTGCATCTCGTCGACCGAGTGGTATTCCTGATCCAGCTTGATCAGATGCTCGGTCTGGCCGCCAACCAGAAAACCGCCCGGCAGCTGCAGGTGCTCGCTGGCGAGTGCGGCGGTGATGTCCTGCGCCGTGACGCCCAGCGCGGCGGCGCGGTCCAGGTCGATGTTCACGCGGATGGCGCGCTCCTGCACGCCGCCCAGTTGCACCTCGCCCACGCCGTCGATGGTTTCCAGACGCTTCTTGAGCACGGTACGGGCGTAGGTCGCCAGCTGCGGGTCCGTGCGGTCGCCCTCCAGCGACAGCCACATGATGGCCTGCGAGCCGGTTTCGATCTTGGCCACCACCGGCGCGTCGATATCGTCCGGCAGGCGTTGCACGGCCTGGCTGACCTTGGTCTGCACCTCGTTGAAGGCGACATTCACGTCCTTGCCAAGCTTGAAGATGACGACTACCAGCGACACACCCGGCAGGGACTGCGACTCGATGCGGTCAATGCCCGGCGTGCTGTTGACCGAGCTTTCGATGACGTTGGTGACCGCCGAATCGACCACCTCCGGGTTGGCCCCCTTGAGCGTGGTGATGACGGAAACGGCCGGAAACTGGATCTGCGGGTAGCGGTCGATGCCGATGCGCTGGTAGGCAATGACGCCGAACAGCACGATCAGCAGGCTCAGCATGAGCGCCAGGATGTGGCGCTGGATGGAGATTTCCGGCAGCGTCATGAGCCCTGCTCCCGCAACTTCACCAGTGCCCCGTCCGACAGGTAGGCGGCGCCGTCGACCGCAATGCGGTCACCCGCCGCAAGCCCCGACACGACCTCGACCTCGCTGCCCAGGCGCTCACCGACCTGAACCTTGACCTGCCGCGCCGTGTCGCCATCGACAACGTAGGCGACCGGTCCGGCCGGGCGCAGCACCACGCTGACTGCCGGCACGACCACCGAATTGCGCCGTTCCAGCACGACCCGGCCAGTGATGCTGGCACCGGGCGTCCAGTCGCCCGGGTTGGGCAGTTCGATGATCGCCTCGCCGGCACGACTGCCGGTGCTGACCATGGGCCGCAGCTCGGTCACGCTGCCGGTCACCGTCTGGCCGGGCGCGGTCGGGGTGGTCAGGTACACGGTCTGCCCGGCGCGCAGGCGCCCGAGTACCGTCTCTGGCAGCGGCAGGTGCACGCGCAACGTGGCGCGAGTAGCGACCTGAAACAGCGTCTGGCCGTTGGCAACGTACGTGCCGATCGACACCAGGCGCTGCTGTATCACGCCGTCCACCGGCGCCAGCACGGCCGTCTTGCTCACCCCGCGCGCCGCCATGTCGCGCCGCGCCCTGGCATTGGCAAGCTGCTCGGTGAGCGCCGCCAGTTGCGACTGGGCTTCGTCGAGCGCCGTCTCGGACACGAAGCGGTCCTGGCCCAGGCTGCGGTAGCGGTCCACCACTCGGCGCTGGTTGTCGGTCAGGGCGATCAGGCGCGCCACCTCGGCGCTCGCCGACCGCATTTCGTTCTGATAGTCGATCGCCTCGATGCGCGCCAGCACCTGACCGGCCCTGACCGTCTGGCCAACATCGACCTTGACCTCCACCAGACGGCCGGCGACCTCGGCGGCCACCAGCGGCGAGGTCAGGGTGTCGATATAGCCGATCGATTCCTCGACTACCTCGACCGGACGCTGCGCGGCAACCGCCGTGGTGACCGACACCCGCCGTGGCTCGGGCATGCCGGCCGGCTCCTTGCCGCCGCATCCGGACAAAACCATCGCCAGCAACGGCAGGGCGCAACCGCGCCAGCGCTCGAATATCAAATGCATGAAAAACCAATCCCTGGCAGTAGTGACATCCGCCGTGGCGACACCGCCACGGCTTGCCGATTAAGCCTGAAAACCATCAAAAGACAATCGCCGTTACTCGCCGCTCGCCTTCGCATGCTCGCAGGGGCACTGGGTGAGCGCCGCGCCAGCAACCAGGCCACCGCCGGTGGTGACGAAGCGCAGCGGCGGCAGGCTGCCTTCCGGGCCCCACTCGTCGCGCCGCGGGCCATGCCAGGACACGATCAGGCAGTCCTGTGTCAGGCACTGCGCGCTGTGCGCACGGTAAGGCGGCAGGACGACGGCCTGACCGGCAGTCGCGGTTACCTCGTCGCCGCCGGTCAGCGCGTAGCGCATCTGGCCGCGCACCACCCACGCAAGCTCCTCGCCGTGCACCGCATGTGGCGCCAGCTGATGTCCCTGGTCGCCGCGCTGCAGGCGGGTCACCGCCACGCTCACGTCATCGCCGTGCCAGTGCCGAAACGCAACCGCGCCGCCCGGGTACTGGCCCAGGCTTGCCTCGACCGTTGTCAGGTTGAACAGCGTGCGCACGGTCGGGCCGGCATAGTCCAGTCGCGCCGCGGCGGCTGCGGCGGCCGGCTGTCCGTGACCGGGGAAATAGGCCGCGCCATCTTCGGACGGATATTCGGGCCGGGCTGGCGTGACCACGCTAAGGATGCGGTTCTCGGTACTGCCGAAGCTGCCGGTGTGGCGCACGTTGGCCTTGACCAGCAGAACATCGCCCTCGTGCAGCGGGTACTGACGGCCCCGCTCGTCGATGATCCGGGAATCGCCGGCAACCTGCACCGCAAGCTCGGTGCCGTGGCTGTGGAAAGCCAGCCTGGGCGGCGCGGCAGGTGCCGCCGCCGGTGGAAACCGGAACAGCGCCGTGCTCTGGGCGCTGCCAAACCAGTGCCGCATGTACACCACGCCGGGCACCACCTCCCGCAGTGACGTGCTGTCGAGCGCCAGCAGACGCAGCTGCCCGGGGTGCAGGCGCGGGTCATCCGGCCCGGCCAAGGCGCCCGTGGCGAGCAGCAAACCAGCCAGCATGGCGATTCTTCGCATGTTCCATCCTGCATGTTGTAACGGCGGAGTCGGCGACCGCCACGGCGAAACGTACCCCGGGAGTGACTTCGGGGAGATAAATTGCCATGCTCGCCACGGTCCAGGCCAACCGTCGGCTGAGCCGGCACGCGGAGCATCGGCTCAACATTCTGCCGCGACTACCGATAAGTGTTCGTGATGGACCCGCACCGGACACGGCTGGTCGGTGCGACTGGAAGTCGGTCCCGTGCCGGGGCTGTGAGTTTGTATCGCTCGCATTGTTATAGTAGACACGCCTGGGAGGGATGAGGGAATCCATGGCAACCGCAAGACACAGATGGCACACATGGCAACTCCCAGCACCCGACTGAGCCTGATCGGACTCGCCAAGCGCCTGGCCAAGGAAGGCGTACTGGACGAAGCCGATGCCGCACACGCCAGCGAGGCGGCGGCGACACGCGACGTTTCGCTGGTCGCCTATCTGGTGGAAACGGCGGGACTGGACGCGGCGCAGATCGCCCTGTGCACCTCGACCGAGTTTGGCTTGCCGGTGTTCGATCTGGAAGCCCTGGATGCCGAGCTGCTCAGCATGCACGGCGTGAGCGAGCAGATCATCCGCAAATACCGGGCACTGCCGCTGTTCCGGCGCGGCAACCGGCTGTTTGCCGCGGTGTCCGATCCGACCGACTACCGGGCGCTGGACGAAATAAAGTTCAGTTCCGGCCTGAGCACCGAAGCGGTGCTGGTGCCCCACGACAAGCTGTCGGCCATGCTGGTTCGGGTGCTTGCCAACTCCGAAAACCAGCCGCTGGACGCCATCAACGACGCCGACCTCGACGCGTTGGTCGTGCAGGAGGAAGAGGACAGCGACCCCGGTGCCGGGGCGGGCGCCAGCAACATCGACGTAGACGACGCCCCGGTGGTGCGTTACGTCAACAAACTGCTGCTGGACGCCATCAACAAGGGCGCCTCGGATCTGCACTTCGAGCCGTACGAGAAGCGCTACCGGGTCCGCTACCGGGTGGACGGCATCCTGCGCGAGATGGCGGCGCCACCGCCCGGGCTGGCCAATCGGCTGGCGGCGCGCATCAAGGTGTTGGCGCGGCTGGACATCGCCGAACGACGCGTGCCGCAGGACGGGCGCATCAAGCTCAAGGTGTCCCGCAACCGCGCTGTGGACCTGCGCGTGAGCACCTGTCCCACGCTGTATGGCGAGAAGATCGTCATGCGCGTCCTGGACGGCGGCAGCGGACTGCTGACGATCGACCAGCTTGGGTTCAATGAATCCCAGCGGGAGCTGTTCGAGCAAAACCTGAAAAAGCCTTACGGCATGGTGCTCATCACCGGTCCCACCGGCAGCGGCAAGACCATGACCCTGTATGCGGGCCTGAAGGAGCTGAACGAGCCTGGCATCAACATCTCGACCGCCGAAGATCCGGTCGAAATCGTCATGGAAGGTGTCAACCAGGTCAACGTCAACGTCAAGGCCGGCCTCACCTTTGCCGCTGCCTTGAGATCGTTTCTGCGTCAGGATCCGGACGTGATCCTGATCGGCGAGATTCGAGATCTGGAAACAGCCGAGATTGCCGTCAAGGCCGCCCAGACCGGGCACATGGTGCTGGCCACCCTGCACACCAACGACGCCCCGCAGAGCATCACCCGCCTCATGAACATGGGCGTACCGTCCTACAACGTGGCGGCGGCGCTGAACCTGATCATGGCCCAGCGCCTCGCGCGACGCCTGTGCAAGCATTGCAAGCAACCGCAGGACATTCCGCGGCAGACCCTGCTGCGTGAAGGTTTCACGGAAGAAGAAATCGACGCCGGCCTGACCGTTTACGACGCGGTCGGCTGCGAGCTGTGCACGGGTGGCTACAAGGGGCGCGTGGGCATCTATCAGGTCATGCCGATCTCGGATGACATGCGCAAGGTCATCATGCACGAGGTTTCCGATATCGAAATCGCCGCCCAGGCCAAGCGGGAAGGAATCGCCGACCTGGTGCGCGCCGGCCTGGACAAGGTCCGCGAGGGCATCACCAGTCTGGGCGAGATTCACCGCATCACCAAGGATTGACCACTGCCATGGCCGCTCGTACCGCCCCCTCCGACCGCATCAGCACCTACACCTGGAACGGCGTCGACCGCGCGGGCAAGCGCCTGTCGGGCCAGATCAAGAGCGTCGATGAATCGTACGTGCGCGAACAGCTGCGCAAGCGCGGCGTGCTCAGGGCGCGGGTGCGCCGCAAATCGGCGCTGTTCGAGTCGCGCCAGAAAGTCTCGGCAGCCGACGTTTCGTACTTCACGCGCCAGCTGGCCACCATGCTCGAAGCCGGCGTGCCGATGGTGGCTTCGTTCGACATCATCGGCCGTGGCCACGACAACCCGGCCATGACCGAGCTGCTGATGACGATCAAGGGCCAGATCGAGGGCGGCCTGAGCCTGCACGAGGCGCTCGCCCAGCACCCGCGGCAATTCAGCGAGCTGTACGTGAACCTGGTCGCCGCCGGCGAACAGGCCGGTATCCTCGACGGCGTGCTGGCCAAGCTGTCCGTTTACCTCGAAAAATCCGAAGCGCTCAAGCGCAAGATCCGCTCGGCGATGTTCTACCCGGCGGCCGTGATCGCGGTCGGCTTCATCGTGACCAGCATCCTGCTGGTGTTCGTCATTCCGCAATTCGAGAGCCTGTTCAAGGGCTTTGGCGCCGACCTGCCGGCCCTGACGCGCGTGGTGGTCGACCTGTCCAAGGGTTTTCGCGCGTGGTGGTGGATTTTCCTGCTGGCGGTGGCCGGCGTGGTGGTGGCCTCGGTGCAGGCGCACCGGCGCTCGGAGCGGTTTCGCGATTTCCTGGACGCCGCCGTGCTGCGGATTCCGCTGATCGGCGACATCATCCGCAAGGGCGCCGTGGCCCGTTACGCGCGCACCCTGTCGACCATGTTCGGCGCCGGCGTGCCGCTGGTCGAGGCCATGGACTCGGTCGCCCGCTCGGCCGGTAACGTGGTCTACGAAAAAGGCATCCGCCAGGTTCGCGACGAGGTGGCGACCGGCAGCAGCCTGCACGTGTCGATGGAAAACACCAACCTGTTCGCACACATGGTCAACCAGATGGTGGCGATCGGCGAGGAATCCGGATCGGTCGATCACATGCTGGGCAAGGTGGCCGACTTCTACGAGGACGAGGTCGACCAGATGGTCAACCGCCTCACCAGCCTGATGGAGCCGCTGATCATGTCGGTGCTGGGCGTGATCGTCGGCGGCCTGGTGATCGCCATGTACCTGCCTATCTTCAAGCTCGCGTCGGTCTTCTGAGTTCGCCGGTGCTCGGCACGCTGCTTGGCAGCCCGGCGCTGTTTGCGGGTACCTGCCTGCTGCTGGGATTGATCGTCGGCAGCTTCCTGAACGTGGTCGTGCACCGCCTGCCGCTGATGCTGCAGCGGCAGTGGCAGGTCGACTGCGGCGGCACAGCGGCTGCAGAACGTTTCGATCTGATGACGCCCGCCTCGCACTGCCCCCGGTGCAAGACAGCGATCGCCTGGCACCACAACATCCCGCTGCTGGGCTGGCTGTGGCTGCATGGCCGCTGCGCCGTCTGCAAGGCGCGGATTTCCGCCCGCTATCCGTTGCTCGAACTGGCGGCCGGTCTGCTCGCCGCGGCTGTTGCAGTGCGCTTTGGCCCCGGCTTCGTGGCGGTGGCGGCAATCGGCCTTAGCCTGACTCTGCTCGTGCTTACCCAGATCGACATCGACCACATGCTGTTGCCGGACGCCATCACCTTGCCCGGCATCTGGGCCGGCCTGCTGGTGAATCTTGGCGGCACCTTCACGGACCTGCGCTCGGCGGTCATCGGAGCGGTTGCCGGCTACCTGGCCCTGTGGCTGGTGTATCACCTGTTCAAGTGGCTGACCGGCAAGGAAGGCATGGGCTACGGCGACTTCAAGCTGCTGGCGCTGCTGGGCGCCTGGCTCGGCTGGCAGGCACTGCCGGCCTGCATCCTGCTCGCGTCGCTGGTGGGCACCGTGTACGGCCTGACGGTCATCGTGCTGGGAGGGCGGGGCCGCCAGCAACCGTTTCCGTTCGGACCGTTTCTGGCCGTCGCCGGCTGGATCAACCTGATGTGGGGTGAGGCGCTGCGCGCCGCCTACTGGCAGGTGGCGTTCTGATGCTGGTCGTCGGCCTTACCGGCGGCATCGCAGCCGGCAAATCCACCGCCACCGCGTTCTTTCAGGATCGCGGTGTGCCGGTCATCGACGCCGATGAAGTCGCGCGCGATGTGGTGGCTGCCGGCACGCCAGGCCTGGCCGCCGTGATTGCGGCCTTCGGTCCGCAGATCGCGCAGCCCGACGGCACGCTGGACCGACGGCGTTTGCGTGAGCTGGTGTTTGCCGACCCGGCCGAGCGGCATCGCCTGGAGGCCATTCTGCACCCGCTGATCAACACGCAAATTCGCGCCCGGTTGCAGCAAATCACGGGGCCCTACTGCGTTCTGGCGGTGCCGCTGCTGATCGAGTCGGCCAACCTGCGCGCGCTGGTAAGCCGCGTGCTGGTGATCGACGTGCCCGAGGAAGTGCAGGTTAAGCGCCTGATGCGGCGCGACGGGATGACCGCCGGGCAGTGTCGCGCCATGCTGGCCGCCCAGGCGTCGCGGGAACAAAGACTTGAAGGCGCCGATGACGTGGTCGACAATGCCACCGACATCACCGCCCTTACGCGTCAACTGGAGAGCGTGCACGCGCGCTATCTGGAGCTGGCCGGGCACGCTGGCATCCACGCGCCCTGATGGGCATTCCTGGCGGGTCATGAATCTACCCGAGTTCGTCGCCTACGAGCAGCCGCTGAACGAACGCATGCGCATGTTGCTGCGGGTCGAGTTCGTGCTGCGCAACCTGCACGACAACCTGGCGGGCGATCAGGTGTGGCATCACCGCGCCACCGTCCTGCACCTGCTGGATCTGGCTGACCTGCTCACACGCAGCGACCTGCGCGCCGAGGTGATCAAGGAACTCGAACGCCTGGCCGGCATCCTGACCACCATGCAAGCCGCACCGGAGATTGATCGCGGGCGCCTGCAGGACGTGCTGGAACAGCTCGACGCCCAGATCGACCGGTTGCACGGGCTGCGCCTTCCGTTCGGACAGGCCCTGCTGGAAAGTGACCTGATCGGCCAGCTGCGCAAGCGGCACAACCTGGCGCTGGGTAACTGCGACTTCGACCAGCCTGCCTACCGCCACTGGCTGGCGCTGCCGGTCGCCAAACGTCAGCAGGACATCGCCGCCTGGAGCGATCCGTTCACCAGCCTGGGTAGCGCCACCAGCCTCATCCTGGGGCTGATTCGCCAGTCTGCCGCGGCGGTCGCCGAGTCCGCACAACTGGGCTTCTATCAGCGCTCGCTCGACACCAACCTGTCGCACCAGCTGTTGCGCATCCTGCTGCCGCTGGGGTCTGCGTACTACCCGGAGGTCAGTGCCGGCCGGCACCGTTTCTCGATCCGCTTCGTGCGCTACGCCGAATCCGGCAAGCCGCTGCCCGCCGACGAAGACGTATCATTCCGCCTGGTCTGTTGCAGCCTGTGAACCTGCCCTGCCCCACCTGCAAGAAGCCGACCGTCTGGTCGGTGGAGAATCCCTACCGGCCGTTTTGCAGCGAACGCTGCAAGCTGGCCGACCTGGGCAGCTGGTTGAATGGCGATTACCGGGTCCCGGTCGATGACCCGGCGTCCGACCCGCCCGTCGCCGACGATTGAGCACCCGCTCGACGCCCGTCGCGTGACGGTTCGGGCTGCGCTCGCGGCACGGGGCGCGACCATGCATCGCCAAATCTATTCCTGCCTGTTGCGGGCCAGCTTGCCGCTGGCCTTCGGCCGCCTGCTGTGGCGCAGCAGACTCACGCCCGCCTACCGCCGACGCTGGGGGCAGCGACTTGGCTTTGGCCCGCCCGCCCCGGCCGGCTGCGTGTGGCTGCACGCCGTGTCGGTGGGTGAAGTCAACGCCGCCCTGCCATTGATCGACGCCCTGCAGCGCGCCCACCCTGACCTGCCGCTGCTGGTCACCACCACCACGCCGACCGGTTCCGACTATCTGCTCAGCCGGCTGGGCCAGCGCGTGGCGCACTGCTATCTGCCCTATGACCTGCCCGGTGCCGTGCAGCGCTTTTTTCGCCGCCAGCGCCCGCGCCTTGGCATCATCATGGAAACCGAGCTGTGGCCTAACCTGTACGCGGCAGCCGCTGCCGCGAAGGTCCCCTTGCTGCTGACCAATGCCCGACTGTCGCCCCGCTCGGCCCGTGGCTACGGCCGCTGGCCGCAGTTGTCCCGGCAGACGCTGGAACGGCTCGCCGCGGTCGGCGCCCAGACCGCGGCCGACGGCGAGCGCCTGGTCGCGCTGGGCCTGCCGCCCGCGCGACTGACCGTCACCGGCAATCTCAAGTTCGATGCCGTCGCCCCGGACCCGGCCGCCGGCCTTGCGCTGCGTCGGCGCCTGGGCGAGGGACGACCGGTCTGGCTGGCCGCCAGCACCCATGTCGGCGAGGAGCAGGCCGCGCTGTCCGCCCACCGTCTGCTGCGCGCCGAGCATCCCGACGCGGTCCTGATTCTGGCGCCGCGCCATCCGCAGCGTTTCGCCGACATTGCGCGCCTGTGCCGGGAGCAGGGTTGGGCCACCAGGCTGCGCAGCGCCGACGACGGCCAGCCGTGCGCGGTGTACCTGGCCGACAGTCTGGGAGAACTGCCATCGCTGATGGCGGCAGCGGACATCGTGTTCGTGGGCGGCAGCCTGGGTACCAGCCTGACCGCAACCGGCGGTCACAACCTGATCGAACCGGCCCAGATGGGCAAGCCCTCGCTGTTCGGACCGTACATGAATAATTTTGCAGAACTGCGCGAACTGGTACTCGCTGCCGGTGCCGGCAAACAGGTGGCCAACGACGCGGACCTGGCCGCACAGCTCGCGGCCCTGCTGGCCGACCCGGCGCGCCGCGCGGTCATGGGCCAGGCCGCGCAGGCGCTGATCGCCCAACACCGCGGCGCCACCGCCCGCACGCTGGCGCTGATCGAACCGTATCTGGAACCGGGCTGAAAATTACGGAGTGGCCGGCGCGACAGGCGCTGCCGGTGCCGCTGCCCCCAGCCAGCCGTTGACGCGCGCAAGATCGTCCTCAGCCAACTGGCCCGACGCCTGCTCCAGGCGCAGCACGTTGAGCACATAGTCGTACCGCGCCGTGGCCAGATCACGCTTGGCACGGAACAGCTCGCGCTCAGCGTCCAGCACGTCGACCGACGTGCGGGTACCGACCCGGTAACCGAGTTCGGTCGCTTCCAGGGCGCTCTGGTTCGACACCAGCGCCTGGCTGAGTGCCTTCACGCGGCTGACGGCGGCATCCACGCCCAGGAAGGCGTCGCGCGTCCCGCGCGAGGTCGCACGCCGCTGCTGTTCAAGGCGCTGCTGTGCTTCCCGGAACTGGTACTCGGCCTGACGCACCAGCGAACTGGTGCGGCCACCCTCGAACAGCGGCAGCTGCATCTGCAGGCCAAAAACGGTGTCCTCGCCGTCGTAACCGGAACCCTGGCGACTGCCGTTGTAGCTCGAATCCATGTACGTGGCGGTCGCGTCCAGAGTCGGGTAATGCTTGGCGCGCTGACGCTCGATTTCCTTGCGGGCCGCGGTCGCGGCTTCGCCGGCTGCCGCCACCAGGGGATTCATCTCCAGACCCTGCTTGACCCAGGTCTCGACGTCGGCAACGGCCGGCGGTGCCAACGGCAGGCTGTCGGCGGCCAACGGCGTCAGGGCCTCGTAGCCGGTGCCGGTGACCTCGCGCAGCGCCTCCATGGCATTGGCGACCTGATTGCGGGCCTCGATTTCCTGCGCCACGGTCAGGTCATAGCGGGCCTGCGCCTCGTGAATGTCGGTGATGGCGATCAGGCCCACCTCGAAACGCTGCTTGGCCTGATCCAGCTGGCGGCCGATCGCCGCCTTCTCGGCCTCTGCAAACTGCAGGCCGTCGTTCGCCGACAGCACGCCAAAATACCGGTCGGCGGTGCGCAGCATCAGCTCCTGCTGGGCAAAGCTGTACTGGTTGTCCGCCTGGCGCACCAGCGCATCGGCCTGCCCCAGCCCGGCAATCAACTGCCAGTTGAACAACGGCTGCACCGCCTGCACCTGCCAGTAATTGCTGTTGAACCGGGCCCGTCCGCTGGGTGGAAAGGTGCTTGCGGAATCGGTACGCAGGGTATTCATCGCCGTCTGCGCGCCGGCCTGGATGTTGGGCAGCACGAACGACAGCGCCTGCGGCTTGAGCTCGCGTGCCGCGTCGCGCGCCGCCGCCGCGGCCTGCAGCTGGGCGTCGTTCTGTACGGCCTGGTGATACACCGCAAGCAGATCCTCGGCACCCGCCGGCAGCGCCAGCAGGGCGCCGGCAAAACCGGCTGCAAAGACATAGTTCTTCATGTAGGAATCCTGCAAAGACGTAAGGGTGGACGACAGACTCAGTAAACCGCCATGCCGGGATCGATCTCCCGGGCCCAGGCGTCGATTCCGCCGCTGAGGTTGGCCACGTCCGTGAAGCCGTTGCGCTCCAGCCAGAGTGCGACCTGAAAACTGCGCACGCCGTGGTGGCAGACCACCACCGTCGTGCGCGTCGGGTCCAGTTCGTGCACGCGCTGCGGCAGGCCCTGCATCGGCAGCAGGCGTGCGCCTGCCAGCGAACACAGTGCGTGCTCCCACGGCTCTCGAACATCAACCACCTGCCAGTCCGCGGCCACCCCCGCGTCCTGGTCGGACTTGAAATCCTGCACCGACAATTCGCGCACGCGCTGTCCTAGAACTCGAACGCGGCCGCGGTGCGCACATGCAGCAGCATCGGCGCATCGGTTTCGAACAACACCTGCCGGTGCCAGTCGGCCTCGCCGGTGCGAGTGATCAGCACCGCCTGCATGGCCGGCCGACGACCGATGATCGCCGCCAGGCGCCCACCCGTTTTCAGGCTGTTCAGGAACGCCTGCGGCAGCACCGGCAGGGCACCGCTGATCATGATCGCATCGTACGGTCCGTGATCCGGCCAGCCATCGGCCGCATTGCCGGTTTCGACCCGCACATTGCGCACACCGGCCGCGGCCAGGTGCAAGGCAGCCGATTCCGCCAGTTCGGCAAACACATCCACCGTGGTCACGAACGCCGCCAGCCGCGACATCAGCGCCGCCATGTAACCCGTGCCCGCGCCGACCTCCAGCACCACGTCGCTTGGGCCCAGCGCCAGGGCCTGCAGGAAGCGGCCCTCGATCTTGGGCGGCAGCATCACCTGGTCGTGCCCGATCGGCAGCATCAGGTCGCCATAGGCCAGGTTGCGGTAAGCCGGCGGCACGAAAGCCTCGCGCGGCATGTCGGCCAGCAGGCCCAGCACGCGCTCGTCGGACACGTCCCAGGCGCGTACCTGGTTCAGGAGCATGTTGAAGCGGGCGGCGCCAAGGTCCGGACTGTTCATATCGGGGGACGACCGGGGGCAGGTGACGACCCATGCATGGGTCGGGCGGGTGAGTCCAGCAGCCGGTGCGGCGCGTTGACACCCCTTCGAAGCGGCGCATAGATTACCGTTGCTGCCCACATCGCCACAACAACAACGCCGCCGCGCCGCCGCCCGGGCAGCGCGCACCGCCCCACTCGCCGCCCCCACAGGTCATCCCATGAACGCCACCCAGAAACCCGTGCTCACGCCGGCCTCCGACGTCGACGCCGAACTGCGCCGGCCGTTCGCAGGATCGGCCAAGATCTACATCACCGGCAGCCGGCCGGACATCCGGGTGCCGATGCGCGAGGTCACGCAGACCGCCACCGACACCCAGCACGGCGGCGACAGCAACGAGCCGATTGCGCTTTACGACACCTCGGGCGCCTACACCGACACCCAGGCCAGCATCAACCTGCGCGAGGGTTTGCCGGCCATCCGCGCCGCCTGGATCGCCGAGCGTGGCGACACCGAGGTGCTGCCGCAGATCAGCTCCGCCTACGGCCGCGAGCGCGCCACCGCGCACGACGTATCCGGCATCCGCTTTGCCCACACGCGCCTGCCGCGCCGGGCGCTGGCCGGTCAGAACGTGACGCAGATGCACTACGCCCGGCGCGGCATCATCACGCCGGAGATGGAATTCATCGCCATCCGCGAGAACCAGCGCCTGCACGCGGTGCGCGACCAGGCCCTGCTGCGCCAGCATCCGGGCCACAGCTTCGGCGCCGCCATCCCGAGCGAGATCACGGCCGAGTTCGTGCGCGACGAAGTCGCCCGCGGCCGGGCCATCATCCCGAACAACATCAACCACCCGGAAAGCGAGCCGATGATCATCGGCCGCAACTTCCTGGTGAAGATCAACGGCAACATCGGCAACTCGGCCCTGTCCTCGTCGATCGAGGAAGAAGTCGAAAAAATGGTCTGGGGCATCCGCTGGGGCTCCGACACCATCATGGATCTGTCCACCGGCAAGAACATCCACGAAACGCGCGAGTGGATCATCCGCAACTCGCCCGTCCCCATCGGCACCGTGCCCATCTACCAGGCGCTGGAAAAGGTGGACGGCAAGGCCGAGGAGCTGACCTGGGACATCTTCAGGGACACGCTGATCGAGCAGGCCGAACAGGGCGTCGACTACTTCACCATCCACGCCGGCGTGCTGCTGCGCTACATCCCGCTGACCGCCAAGCGCCTGACCGGCATCGTCAGCCGCGGCGGGTCGATCATGGCCAAGTGGTGCCTGTCCCACCACAAGGAAAGTTTCCTCTACACGCACTTCGAGGAAATCTGCGAAATCATGAAGGCCTACGACGTCGCCTTCTCGCTGGGCGACGGCCTGCGGCCGGGTTCGATCGCCGACGCCAACGACGCCGCGCAGCTGGGTGAACTCAAGACCCTGGGCGAACTGACACAGATCGCCTGGAAGCACGACGTGCAGGTGATGATCGAAGGGCCGGGTCATGTGCCGATGCACCTGATCAAGGAAAACATGGACCTGCAGCTGGACTACTGCGACGAGGCGCCGTTCTACACCCTGGGCCCGCTGACCACCGACATCGCGCCCGGCTACGACCACATCACGTCCGCCATCGGCGCCGCCATGATCGGCTGGTACGGCACCGCCATGCTGTGCTATGTCACGCCCAAGGAGCACCTTGGCCTGCCCAACAAGCACGACGTGCGCGAGGGCATCGTCACCTACAAGATCGCCGCCCACGCGGCGGACCTGGCCAAGGGCCACCCGGGCGCCCAACTGCGCGACAACGCCCTGTCAAAGGCGCGCTTCGAGTTCCGCTGGAACGACCAGTTCAACCTGGGCCTGGACCCGGACAAGGCGCGCGAATTCCACGACGAGACCCTGCCCAAGGAGTCCGCCAAGCTGGCGCACTTCTGCTCCATGTGCGGCCCGCACTTCTGCTCCATGAAAATCACCCAGGACGTGCGCGACTACGCGCAAAGCAAGGGCCTGGCCGACGAGGAAGGCGCGCTGACCGCCGGCATGCAGGAAAAGGCGATCGAGTTCCGGGCGGCGGGACAGCAGGTTTATCGGAAGCTGTAGAGGGTAGTCCGACGCTCGAAGGGTGGGCGTCGGGCGTTTTCCGACCAAAATCGTTGACGAGAACTGGCCCGCGAAAAAATTCGGCACAATGCGGTGGGCTTATTGCAACGTACTCGGGCCAAGTAACGTTGGACGTCGTCAAGACAAAGCGAGGATGGTCTGATGAATTTCTTAGAGTTTTGGCACAAGTTGCAAGCTGGACTAAGAACGGGGGTACGGGTCAAAAACTGGACCGCGAAGAGAGGTTACTTGGGCGATGAGTTCGGAATATCGGCGGTGTCCGATGCCGCTGTAGATATTGATTCACCAAATGCAGAGAATGTTCAACGGGTGCCCAAGAAAGATTTTGAGATTCTGTTCAGTAATTGGGAAGCGTATTGCTCAGGAAAGCTCCAACGCCAAGAGCTCAGGGAGATGACGCGTTTCTCCAAATACACCATGAGCATCATCAAGCACATTCAGGACACGCCGACGTGAATATTCGAAGCAAGGTCACGGCAGACCGCTGAGGCGACGCACTCTCGGCCGACAGCCGAGTTTGGGCATTCAGTCTCCAAAGGAAGTTGTTCCATGACCACAAAGATAGCCTTGGCGTTCCTCTTGGCCGCATTCGCAGCCGCAGCGCTAGGTGATATGACTGATGATGAACAGACTCATGTGCTTCGGGCAAAGCACTTCTTTATAGACCGCCTAAAAGACCCCGATAGTGCGCAATTCAGAAATCTCGTTGTTCGCAAAATATTTAAGGACAATGGAACGGTTCTTTACAATGTATGTGGCGAAATAAACGCTAAGAATTCATTTGGCGGCTATGTGGGGTTTCGCCCGTTTTATTTCAGTGGAGACTGGGGCGAAGTACTAGGCGAGAACAATATCGAAGCATTCAAATTGATCTATACAGAAGTGGTCTGTACAACCCCATTGCCCGAGTAGCGAGCCGTAGCGAGCGGTAGGGAGGGCTGACGCAGGAAGCCCAACGTCGTTTACACCGAATACCGGAGCACAAAGGTCGCCAGCCGCAACCTGCCCGATGGAGCGCTTGCTATTCGCAATGCTTGCGGGGAATGCGAGACGCGCGGGCTTCGCAAGTATCTTGTCCGGGTGAGGGTTGAATCCATCGGGCTTCCTGCATCAGCCCAACCGACATGAACTCGACCAAGGCCGCTTGGGCTACCGTGCCGGCCCGATCAGGCGCAACAAGAGCCCAGCATAGCGACCGGTGATCGAATCCCAGTCGAAGCGTTCCTGCACCCGCGCTCGGGCCGCCATCGCCCGCCGCCGGGCGGTTGACGGATCGTCCAGTACGGCGGCAATGGCGTCCGCCAAGGCGGCCGGGTCCGCCGGGGGCACCAGCAGCGCGGTTTCGCCGTCGATGGCGATGTCGTCGATGGCCGGCAGGCGCGAGGCGACCACCGGGCACTCGCAGCCCATGGCCTCGACGATGACCAGGCCGAAACCTTCCTGATCGCCACTGGCGGCGACTACCGACGGCACCACCGCCACGCTGGCCTGGCGGTACAGGTCGGCCAGGCGGGGGTGGTCCACCGCGCCGAGAAAATCGACCGCAGACTCGATGCCCAGTCGCTGCGCCTGTGCGCGCAGGGCTGCAAGTTCCGGCCCGCTGCCGGCGATGCGCAGCGTCACTGGCCGGCCTTGCTGGCGCAGGCGCGCGATGGCGTCGATCAGGTAACCGACGCCTTTTTTCTCCACCAGCCGACCCGCAAACACGATGGCGTTGGGCGCGCGTGCCACCGTGGGCAAGGGCGTGAAGCACCCGACAAGATCAGTCCCCATCGGAATGATGTCGACCGCCTGCCCCGGCCGCAGGCGCTGCACTTCGTCCCGCATGGCGGCGCTGACCACGGTTACGCCCGTGCAGCGCGCCAGGATGCCGCGCTTGAGCCGCCCCAGCAGCCGGCCGCGCAGGCCAAAAAGATCGCCGCCGTGGCTGGTGCATAGCAATGCGCAGTTTCTCGGCACGCCGGCCAGGATCGCCACCAGCGCCTGCGGAACGAGCCAGTGGGCGTGGATGGCATCGAAACGCTGGCGGCGCAGCAGGCGGCGCAGCGCCCACCACTGTCCTGCCAGCAGGCACGGCACCAGCAGCAGGCGCCAGCGCCGTTGACGCAGTCGGGCCAGGATGCCGCCGTCGTAGGCCAGTTGCTGTAGCGACCCGGGTGCATAGCGGAAACGATGCACATGGAGGTCGGCGAGGATCTCCTCGCGGCGGGCTCCGACGGCGTGGGGCGCCAGGACGTGGACGTCGAACGTGTCCGCCAGCCGGCGCGACAGCTCGAACACGAACGGCGGCTCGTGATCGCCCGCCCAACGCGGGAAGGTGGAGGTCAAAACCAGCAGGCGCGGCTTGTGCGTCGCCTCAGCCACGGATTGCCCCGGGCCTGCCGGCCGAAACGGCGGCTGACGTCAACGCCCTGCCGCCGCCAGAAACGCCGCGATCCGCGCCGCGTCCGGCCGCTCGATGACGCCGTGCTCGCACACGATGGCGTCGATGAGGCCCGCCGGTGTCACGTCGAACACCGGGTTCCAGGCGGCGAAGCCTTCCGGCGCGATGGCCTGGCCGGCAAGACGCGTCAGCTCCTGCGCAGGTCGCTCTTCGACCTCGATCGCCTCGCCGCTAGGCGTGGCCGGATCGAACGTGGACAGCGGCGCCACCACCATCACCCGTGCGCCGTGGGCGCGGGCGGCCAGCGCCGCGGTGTAGGTGCCGATCTTGTTGGCGGTGTCGCCGTTGGCGGCGATGCGGTCGGCGCCGACGATCAGCCAGGCCGGGCGCAGGCGGGCGAACAGCCAGGCCGCCGCGCCGTCCACCACCAGTCGCGCCGGGATGCCGTCCTGTTGCAGTTCCCAGGCAGTCAGGCGCGCGCCCTGCAGCCAGGGCCGGGTTTCGTCGACGAACACTTCACTGATGCGGCCCTGCGCGTGGGCGGTGCGGATCACGCCCAGCGCCGTGCCGTGGCCGCCGGTGGCCAGCGCGCCGGTGTTGCAGTGCGTCAGCACCCGGCTGCCGGGGGCGATCAGGGCCGCGCCGTGCGATGCCATGGCGTGATTGGCGGCGATGTCCTGGTCGTGGATGGCGCGCGCCTCGGCCAGCAGCGCCGGTTCCGGATCGCCGGTGATCTGCTCGAAGCAACCGGCCATGCGCTGCACCGCCCAGGCCAGATTCACCGCCGTTGGCCGCGCCGCGGCGATGATCTCCAGATCGGCCACGATGGCGCCCCGCCAGTCCGCGCCGTGGCCGGCATACGCCGCCCGCGCCGCCAGCACCACGCCATACGCGGCGGCGATGCCGATGGCCGGCGCGCCACGCACGACCATGTCGCGGATGGCGTCCGCCACGTCGGCGGCGCTGGCGCAGCGCAGCCACACCTGCTGAGCCGGCAACAGGCGCTGGTCGAGCAGTTCCAGCGCGCCGCCCTGCCAGCGCAAGGCGCACACGGCCCCACTCATGCCAGCCCCCGCGCGGCGAGCGTGTCGATCAGTTCGGCCACGTCGGCCGCCGGCAGGCCGATGTCGCCCACCAGCAGCGCGACCAGCGCCGCCGGTTCGTCCAGGCGTCGGGTATCGACCTGCGCGCCGCGGTCCTCGGTCAGCTCGTTGCCGATCAGGATCAGCCGCCGCTCGGGCGCCAGGCGGTGGGCAATCAGGCCCTGCACGAAGCGCGAATCGGGGTGGGTGGAAACGTAGTAGCTGGACATTTCGTAGTCGGCCAGGGCCTGTTCATGCAGGGTGAACTGGTACAGCTCGGCCCAGTCGCCCTCACCGCTTTGCAGGCGCCACAAACCGCCCTCCTCCACCAGCCGGTACCGCCACAGGAACTGGGCCTGCGCCGCGCCGGGCTCGAACGCCAGCGGCAGCAGCGGACCTGCGGCGCCGAAGCCGACATCGGCCAGCCAGGCCGCCTGGTCGGTCTCCACCCGCAGCAGCATGTGCGTGCGCGGCAGCACGCGCTGCGTGCGGTAAGTGACGCGGGCCGCCAGCCGCCGCACGCGAAAGCCGATCTGCTCCAGCACCGCCGCAAACAGCAGGTTCTGCTCGAAGCAATAGCCGCCGCGGCGCGCCGTGACCAGCTTGCCAAACAGGCTGGGCAGGTCCAGGCGAATGCCACGCCCGAGCAGCACGTCCAGGTTCTCGAACGGAATGTGGCGCACGTGCGCCAGGTGCAGATCGGCCAGCACCTGCGGCGTCGGCTGCAGCGCGCCACGGTAATCGATGCGCTGCAGGTAGCGGTCAAGATCGAGCGAACTGGCTTCGGCAGTCACGGCGGGCGCTCCGGTGCGGCTTAATACGCGGTGCAAGGCACCCGTCTGCCGGGCGGGCGCCATCTTAACAAGCCAGGAATCTGCACCATGGACCGCCCCGACCCGCCGGACTGCACGCCCGCCAGCCTGGGCTTCGAGGCCGCACTGGCGCAGGTGCTGGGCACGCTCGCGCCGCTGCCGGGCAGCCAGGACGTCCCGCTCGATCAGGCGCTGGGCCGCGTGCTGGCCGCGGCGCTGGTCGCCGGCATGGACCTGCAACCGTGGCCGAACTCGGCCATGGACGGCTACGCCTTCGCCGTGGCCGATCTGGATCTGGCCCTCACCGACGGTCTGATGCTGGCCGGTACCTCGCTGGCCGGGCATCCGTTCACCGGCGCGCTTGCGGCCGGACAGTGCGTGCGAATCCTGACCGGCGCCATCCTGCCGGCCGGCGCAGACACCATCGTCATGCAGGAGCAGGTGACCGTCGAAGGTCCGCGCGTGCGTCTGACGGCTGCGGTGCGTGCCGGCAACAACGTGCGCGCGCCGGGCGAGGACGTGCGCGCCGGGCAGATCGTGCTGCCGGCCGGCGCGCGGCTCGGTCCGGCGCAGATTGCTTTGGCCGCGGCGCTCGGCCAGGCGCAGGTCGCAGTCACGCGCCGGCCGCGGGTGGCGCTGTTCACCAGCGGCGACGAGCTGACGCCGCTCGGCCAGCCGCTCGCCGCAGGCGCCATTTACGACAGCAACCGCTACCTGCTGCGCGCCCTGCTGCAGGAGATGGGCATGCCGGTGATCGACCTTGGCATCGTGGCCGACGACCCGGACGCCGTGCGCGCGGCCTTCGCCGCGGCCCGCGCGCAGGCCGACGTGGTGATCAGTTCCGGCGGCGTGTCGGTGGGCGATGCCGACTACGTGCGGGACGTGTTCAGCGAATTCGGCGACATCCACTTCTGGCGCATCGACATGAAACCCGGCCGGCCGCTGGCCTTCGGGCGTCTGGGCGAGACCTGGTTCTTCGGCCTGCCGGGCAATCCGGTGTCGACCGCCGTCACCTTCCTGGAATTCGTGCGCCCGGCGCTGCGCCTGCTGGAAGGGGAGCCCGCCAGCCCGCCGCTGCGCCTGGAACTGCCGCTGCTCGAAGCGGTGCACAAGGCGCCCGGCCGGCTGGACTTCCAGCGCGGCATCCTGGCCCGCGACGCAGCCGGGCGCCTTGGCGTGCGCAGCGCCGGCCGCCAGGGCTCGCACGTGATGAGCAGTCTGGCCGCCGCCGATTGTTTGATGGTGCTGCCGGCGGCGGCCGGCGAGCTGCCGGCGGGCAGTCCGGTGCAGGTCGAGTTGCTGCCCTGGTCCGGCACGCCGACGCAGTGCGCAAAAAACTAGCCGCGTCATGTCTGCCCGAGCTTGGGCCCACCGCCCGAGGTAATCGCCTCGTCCGCGGCGCGCAGTCTCGAAAAACGTTGGGTGCCCGGCCATGCCGGCCGATCATCGCGCGCAAAGCTGCGCTCCCACACGCTGTTGGATAACGGCACCGAGAAATCCGGCACGGATTTATTTAGCGCATCCTGCAGAGGACGCGCCGTGTGTTGCATGAGTATGTTGCCGCAGGCGTCGCCAGACAGGCCGCAGCCTGCCGCGCGCGTGCCCGACGGCAAGTCTCACGAGGTCGCGTCCGCGACGGACTTGATGGCCCTGTGCCCGGGCCAATCCTTGCCCGTGCTTCTGTGATCCCGGGAAACCTTCTCCAGCCGGCGAGGGCACCAGGCCGTCAACGCACCTCGAACACCAACTTGCCGCGCAGGTGGCGCGATTCGCTCAGCCGGTGGGCGGCCTGCACCTGATCCAGCGTGTACGTGGTGATTTGCGGAACGCGCACGGCGCCGGCCACGAGCAATTCCATGATCCGCTCCAGATGGGCGCGATCGCGTCCGACCTGCGGCCGCAGCGAGCGCACGTCAGCCCGCGGCGCGTCCGGCGCCGTCATGCCCGAGGCGATGAACGCCGCCCGACCGCCTGCCTTGAGTACCGCGAACGAGCGCAGCGCGACATCGCCGCCCACGGTGTCGAATACGGCATCGCAACCCGACACGACACGGGTGAAATCGGCCGCGTTGTAATCGATGATCTGGTCGGCCCCAAGACTGCGCACGTAGGCGTGGTTGGCGGCGCTGGCGGTGGTGATCACCCGCGCGCCAATGTGTTTGGCCAGCTGTATGGCGAACCCGGCAACGCCGCCGGCACCGCCCTGGATCAGGATGGTCTCGCCGGCCTGGAGCTGGAGCGTGTCCTCGACCGCCACCAGCGCGGTCAGGCCGATCAAACCCAGCGCGGCCGCATGCATGTGGGGTATCGCGTCGGGCTTGCGCGCAATGATCGCCGCCTTGATCGCGATCTTCTGCGCATAGGCGCCCTCCTGGCCCGTGTCGCACACGCCGAACACCGCATCGCCGACCTTGAAATCCGTCACGCCATGCGCAACGGCGCTGACGACGCCGGAGAAATCGCGCCCGAGGATGTGCGGGAATTGGGCAACGTGGCCGTAGCGACCGATGCGCACCTGCCAATCGGCGCTGTTGACGCTTGCCGCGTGAATGTCGACCAGCACCTCCCCCGCCCGCGCGACCGGGTCCGGCAAGTCGCCATACTTCATCACCTCAGGCCCGCCGTGTTCATCGAAGTACGCGGCTTTCATTGTCTTGCTGCCTCGTTTTGGAAAGTTCGAGTCACGCCGACCGACTGGATGCTCCGGTTCCCTGCCGCCCCGCATCCATCTCGCGCAATCGCGCCGCCACCGCGGCGCCGACCTGCTCCAGGTGCTGCGTCATCGCGGCCTGGGCGGCGGCGGCATCGCCCGCGCTGATGGCCTTGCGCACGGCGGCATGCGCGGCGCGGACGCGCGGCGAGAAGTAAAGGGAACCGAACGCCACCTTGATCAGGAAATCGCTGCGATCCCACAGCGCGGCGGCGATTTCGCCAGCGGCCGGGGCACGCGCCATGGCATGGATGGCGCCGTGAAAATCGCGATTAAGGCGCCGGTAGACAGGATCGCGATCCTGCGGGCCGCCGGCACCCGTCACGGTGTGGTCGATGCGCGCCAGGGTCTGTCCGAAGGCGATCAAATCGGCCTCACTACGCCGCTGCGCTGCCAGCCGGGCGACCGTGCCTTCCACCGCGGCAAAGGCGGCGAAAAAATCCTCCACGTCACCGGCCGTCGGCACCGCCACCTGGCAGCCCACCTGCGGCACGATGTCGACCAGGCCCTCGGTCTGCAGGCGTTTGAGGGCCTCCATCACCGGCACGCGGCTGCACGCAAGCGCCTCGGCAAGCGCCAGCACGGACAGCCGGTCGCCGGGGCCGAGGTCGCCTTCCAGGATGCGCGCCTTCAGGTGCTCGTAGGCGTGGCCAGCGCGGGGCGCCTTGCCGCGGCGGGCTGTGTGGCTTGAATGTTCAACTAACATATTAGTATTCTAACTGACCGACTGTTCGTTTTTTCGCCTTGCCAGCGCCAGGCTGGCGGCCCCGTGAGGAGGATGCAGGATGACCGACAAGATCAGGCTGGGCGCGTTTCTGCTGCCCAGCGCCGGGGCCACGATTGCGCAGTACGAGCAAGGCTTCGCCGGCCAGAACCCGAATTTCTACCAGAACACGCTGCGCGACAGCGCGCGGCTGATTCGCCAGCTGGATGACATCGGCTTCGACTTCGTCGCCTTCTCCGAGCACCACTTCCACCTGGAGGGGCTGGAGCTGTCGAACAACCCGATCCTGCTCGGCAGCTGGGCGGCGGGGCTCACGCGCAAGCTGCGCATCGGCCAGATGGGCAACGTGCTGCCGGCGCGCAATCCGCTGCTGATGGCCGAAGACCTGGCCATGCTGGATCACTTCTCGGAAGGTCGCATGATGGCCGGCTTTGCGCGCGGCTATCAGGCCCGGCACGTGGCCACCATCGGGCAGAAATTCAACGCTTGGTCGACCGCCGCCAACGACCCGAAATACCAGGAACACGACCGCACCAACCGCGAGCTGTTCGCCGAGCATTACGAGATCATCCGCCGCGCCTGGCGCGAGCCGCTGTTCCGGCACGAGGGTCAGCACTGGCAGTTGCCGCCGCCGGGCATCCCGTGGAACCACCCGGCCACGCTGGCCATGGCGCCGGGCATGGTCGGCGCCGACGGCATGCTGGAGAAGATCGGCATCGCACCGATGACGCTGCAGGACCCGGCCACCATCGAAAGCTACATCCCGTTCACGATGAGCACGGCCACGCTGCAATGGGCGGCCAGGAACGAGGTCATCCCGATCCTGTTCACGCCCATCGACGAACTGGTGCGCGGCTGCATCGACGCCTTTCAGGGCGCCGCGCAGGAGGCCGGCAGGAACATCGAGTGGGGCCGCGGCCTGGGGCATTTTCGCGAGATTCTGATTGCCGACACGGACGAGGAAGCCATCGCCCTGATGGAGAACGGCCTGGGCTACGTGTGGCCGCGCTGGCACCACTGGTTCGGCTTCAACGAGGCGCTGCGCAATCCCGGCGAGCAGGGCGAAATCGCCAACACCGCCGCCACCGTGCGCGAGCGCGGCTACTCGCTGTGCGGCTCGGTCGAGACCGTCACGCGCCTGCTCGGCAACATGATCGAGTCGCTCAACACCAACCTCATCGTGCCGTGGATTTCGGTCGGCCCGATGCCGATCGACGCCCTGCTCAAGAGCAACGACCTGCTGGTGGAAAAGGTGCTGCCCAGACTCGGCATCGAGCTGGAACGCTTCCAGCCGACGCTACGGCGGGAGTTCACCGGCCAGCTGTGGCGCGATGCGTCGCGTTGATTAAGCGAGGACATTAGCCGATGAGCATTCGAACCGGCGCGCAGTTCCTGGCGGGCCTGAAGGACGACCGCGAGGTCTGGTACGACGGCGAGCGCGTGCACGACGTGACCACCTTCGAGCCGTTCGCGGCGTCCGTGCAGTCGCTGGCCACGCTGTACGACATGCAGCACGACCCGCGGCACCGCGACATCCTGACCGTGGACTGCCCGGAGTTTGGCGAGCGCATCGCCCGGCCGTTCGAGATTCCGCGCACGCCCGAGCAGCTGCGTCTGAAGCGCGAGGCTTACCGCCTCTGGGCCGAGGCCACCTGCGGCATGATGGGTCGCAGCCCGGACTTCCTGAACGTGATGATGGCCTCGCTGGCCGCCAAGCGCAGCTTTTTTGCGGAGTTTTCGCAGGAACGCGCCGATTCGGTAGTGGACTACTACCGCCACGTGGCGAAGAACGACCTGTTCCTGACCCACGCGCTGCTCGACCCGCAGCTGGACAAGGGCAAGCTGCGCCACCAGCAGGCCGACCCGACCATCACGCTGCACGTGAAGGAACGCACCCGCGACGGCCTGCTGGTGCACGGCGCCAAGCGCATCGCCACCGCCGCGCCGTACGCGGACGAGCTGCTGGTGTGGCCGTTCCCGCCGACCTTCCAGCCGGGCGAAGAACCCTACGCCAACGTGTTCGCGGTGCCGATGAACACGCCGGGCCTGAAAACCATCTGCCGACCGTCGTTCGCGCACCCCGGCCGCGGCCGGGACTATCCGCTGTCGGCGCGCTTCGACGAGATGGACGCCACGGTGGTGTTCGACAACGTGCTGGTGCCCTGGGAGCGGGTGTTCCTGCACGAGGACATTGGGTTGCTCAACCGCATGTACCGCGACACGCGCATGCGCGAGCTGACGGCGCATCAGACCAACGCGCGCCTGGAGACCAAGCTCGGCTTCGTGTACGCGGTGCTGCTGCGGGTGGCGCAGGCCAGCGGCATCGACACCCGCAAGGACGTGATCGAGATGCTGGGCGAGGCGGTCATGAACCTCGAAGCCATCCGCAACACCACCCGCTCGGCGGAACTCCAGGCCACGGTGGACCCCGAAAACGGCGTGCTGTATCCGGACCTGTTCGCCCTGCAGTGCGGGCGCGCGCTGGGGCCGGTGGTCTACCCGCGGGCGGTGCAGATGATCCGCAAGGTGGCCGGCGGCGGCCTGGTGCAGTTGCCCAATTCCATGCACGAGTTCGACTCGCCGATCGGTGCGGACCTCGAAAAAGCCCTGCGCGGCGCCGGCATCGGTGGCCGCGACAAGGCACAACTGCTGCGCCTGGCCTGGGACATCTGCGGCAGCGAGTTCGGCGCCCGCCACGAGCTGTACGAAATGAACTATGCCGGCGAGTACGGCGCGCTGCTGGCCGGCATCCAGAGGGAGTACGGACGCAAGTCGTACTATCTGGACCACCTCGACCGCTTCATGAGCACGCTATGAGCACGCACCACAGTTTCTGGGCGGACCTGCGCGCCGGCACCTTCAGCCAGGGTTACCTCGACGCCGCCGGCATCCGCACCCGCTACCTGCACGCCGGCGAGCGCGGCAAGCCGCCGCTGATCCTGATCCACGGCACCGGCGGTCACGCCGAGGCCTACACGCGAAACCTCATCGCCCACGGCGAGCACTTCGACACCTACGCCATCGACCTGGTCGGCCACGGCTGGAGCGACAAGCCTTTGGCGCCCTACGAGATCAGCGTCTACGTGCAGCACCTGCGCGCCGTGCTGGACACGCTGGGCTTCGAGCGCGCCCATGTGTCCGGCGAGTCGCTCGGCGGCTGGGTGGGCGCACGCTTTGCGCTGGAATACCCGGACCGGGTGGACCGGCTGGTGCTGAACACCACCGGCGGCGCCACGCTGGACCTGGCGGTAATGGAGCGCATCAAGACGCTGAGCACCGCAGCGGTGGAAAACCCGAGCTGGGACACCATCAAGGCACGCCTGGAGTGGCTGATGGCGGACCCGGCCGTGGTCACCGACGACCTGATCGCCTGTCGCCAGAGCATCTACGCGCAGCCGGCCATGCGCGCCGCCATGCCGCACATCCTGTGCCTGCAGGAGCCGGATATCCGCCGCCGCAACAACCTGACCGACGCCGAGTGGGCGGCCATCAAGGCACCCACGCTGGTGCTGTGGACGGACAAGGATCCGACCGCCGCCGTGAGCGTCGGCCAGCACATCGCGGACATGATCCCGAACGCGCGGCTGGAGGTCATGCTCCGCTGTGGCCACTGGCCGCAGTTCGAGGATGCGCCGCGCTTCAACGATCTGCACATCGGCTTTCTGCAAGGCCGGAGCTGAACACGCCATGCCGCTGGCCGCGCTGTTCGCCTCCCACACCCCGCTCAAGGATTACCTCGACCCGGGGCCGGGCATCGCGGCCGAGGTCGATGCGTGCCTGGCCGAGGCGCGCGCCTGGGTGCAGGCCTTCGCGCCGGAGCTGGTGATCGAGTTCGCGCCGGACCACTTCAACGGCTTTTTCTATCAATTGATGCCGAGCTTTTGCGTCGGCGCGGCGGCCGAGTCGGTCGGCGACTGGCGCACCGCCACCGGCCCGTTGCCGGTGGCCGGCGAGCTGGCACAGCGGCTGGTCGAAGCGGTGCATGCCGACGGCGTCGATGTGGCCATCTCGCACCGCATGAGCGTGGATCACGGCTTCACGCAGCTGCTGGAAATCCTGTTCGATGCCGGTCGGGCGCCGCCGCTGATTCCTGTTTTCATCAACTGCGCCGCCCCGCCGCGCCCGCCGTTGGCACGCATGCTGGCGCTGGGCCAGGCGGTCGGCCGCTTTGCCGTCACCAGCGGCAAACGCGTGCTGCTGCTTGCCTCCGGCGGGCTGTCGCACGACCCGCCGGTACCGCTGCTCGAAGGCGCCCCGCCCGCGGTGCGCGAGCGCCTCATCGCCGGCGGTCCGCTGTCGCCCGAGGCACGCGCCGCGCGCCAGGACAATGTGCTGCGCGAAGGCCAGCACTTCGTCGACGGCAGCAGCCGCCGCACGCCGCTGAATCCGGACTGGGACATCGGCTTTCTGGACACGCTGCAAGCCGGCGACCTGGATCGCCTGGCCCGTTTGAACGACGCGGACATCACGCGCGAAGCCGGCGCGGGCGGGCACGAAGTGCGCGCCTGGCTGGCCGCCGCCGCGGCCCTGGCGGCGGCCGGGCCGTACCGGGCGCAGCGCCGGTATTACCGGCCGATCACGCCCTGGATCGCCGGCTTTGGCGTGGTGACCGCGCAGCCGGTCTGATTCGGGCAGCGTCTGGCCCGCGGCCTTGAACAAGCCCGGCGTCGTGCCGCGCAGGCGCGATCGGCTTGTCCTGAATCAATGCCGCACAGCGCGCCCGCCGCCAGGTGGCCACCGGTCCGCCCGATTCCCTTGCACTCCCCTTGCATTCGGCCAACAATGGCGCGTCTGAACGAGTGTTCGGAAATTCTGCCGACGCGGTGTCCCCGCCGCCGCCGGCACCCCCCAAACGGATTTCTTGGAGGAGGCGCACATGCGCATTGAGCAAGGATGGCAGCCGTCTGAAATCGAGAGCCTGGTGGACGTCGAAAACGCCACCGCCAGCCGCCTCATCTTCACCGACGAGAACCTGTTTCGCCTGGAGCTGCAGCGCATCTTCACGCGCACCTGGCTGTACATCGGGCACGAGTCGGAAATTCCGAAAAACGGCGATTACGTCACCCGCAAGATGGGTAACGACCCGGTCATCCTGGTGCGCGACGACAAGGGTCGCGTGCGCGTGCTGCTGAACAGCTGCACCCACCGCGGCACCCTGGTGTGCCGCACCGACAGCGGCCACGGCCGCGGTTTCACGTGCCCGTATCACGGCTGGGTTTACAGCACCAGCGGCGCGCTGGTGGCGACGGCGGAAGACAACACCTACGGCGGCAAGGTCGATTTTCGCAGTCTGGACCTGCGCCAGGCGCGGGTCGGCAGCTACGCCGGGCTGGTGTTCGCCACCTGGAACCACGACGCGCCGTCGCTGGACGAGCACCTGGGCGATGCCCGCTGGTACCTGGACATCATGTTCAACCGCACGCCCAAGGGCATGACCGTGCTCGGCCTGCCGCATCGCTGGAGCCCCACCAACAACTGGAAGCTCGGCCCGCTGAACTTCGGCGCCGACGGTCCGCACGCGGTCAAGGTGCACGGCCCGATCGTGGATGCCGCCCTGGCCGGTGGCATGCCCGGCGCGCGCGCCATGATCACGAAAGCGCTGGTCGACAGCCCGTCGGTGGCGGCTGGCCCGTACAACGGCATCTGGACCCAGGGCCCAGTGGAAATGCCGCCGTGGTTCGGCTACGACCCGGACCTGGTGGCGCTGTACAGGCAGACGCTCAAGCCCGAGCAGGTGCAGATTCTGGAGCGTTGCCTGGCTTCGGTCGGCACCGTGTTCCCGAATTTTTCCTGGGTTTACGGGCCGATTGGCTTCGACATGCAGCGCGAACCGGTCACCAACTTCTTCGCCATCCGCGTCTGGCAGCCGATCGCCGTGAACCGCACCGAAATCTGGAACTGGTTCCTGGTGGAGGAAGAAGCCGGCGAGGCGCTCAAGCAGCAGGCCATGCTGGCGGGCGTGCGCACCTTCACCGCCGGCGGCACGTTCGACCAGGACGACGCCGAAGCCTGGCACGGCATCCAGCGCGGCAGCGAGGGCGAGATCTCGCGCACGCTGGACGTGAATTTCCAGGTGGCGTTGAACTACCGCGACCGGCCGATTGCCGACTGGGCCGGCCCCGGCGTGGCCTACCCGTCGAATTACTGCGAGGTCACGGAGTTCAATAACCTGTTGCAGTGGCGCGACTATATGTCCGGCGCGCGCTGAACCCGTCGCTTGCCAGTGCGGCCGGCCGCGTGGTGGCCGGCAGCCCGCCTTTTTCCGGAGAGTTCCGAGTGAGCACCCAGACCGCCCCGCGCGTCGTCGAAGACGCGCTCTACCGCCGCCTGTGCGACTTCTATTACGACGAAGCCGACCTGCTGTCGCAACGCCAGTACGGCAAATGGTTCACCCTGCTGACCGAGGACGTCCACTACCGCGTGGGCTTCCCGGAGTTCTACGAGCACGGCACCCGGCGCCAGGTCGGCATCGGCAATCCGTATTTCGACGACAACCACATCAGCCTGAAAGTGCGCACCAACCTGCTGGGCAACCCGACCACCACCACGGCCGAGAACCCGCCCAGCATCTACAACTACTTCGTCACCAACATCCGCACCCGCTGGGCGGCTGACCAGACAGACGAGATCGACGTCGACAGCCGGCTCCTGATCTACCGCGTGCGGGCCAGCGAACCGGTGCCGTTCATCCTGGGCGCCCGGCGCAAGGACCGCCTGCGCATCGCGGGCGACGGCTTTCGCATCGCCCGCCGCGACGCCATGATCGACCAGTCCATCATCCAGTCGCCGAACATGAGCTTCCTGCTCTGACGGCCACGTCAGCGTGATTTGCCGCCCGGCCGCGCAGGCAGCCCGGCGGGTGCTCACTTGCCCCGACACGATTCTCCCCGACGGGCGCATCGCGCCTGTTGCGGCCCAAAGCCGCCAACCGCGCGCAGCCGGCACGATCCTGGACAATCGCCCGCCGGCCACGTCAGCATTGCCCTGAAAGCCGGGCTCACCGAGGTTCTCCATGCAGTTCGAAGGTATTCGTGCCGCCGTCACCGGCGGCGCATCGGGTTTGGGCCTGGCCACTGCCACGCGCGTGATCGCGGCCGGCGGACAGGCGCTGCTGCTGGATGTGAACGCCGACGCGGGTGCCGCAGCCATCGCAGAGCTTGGCGAGCGGGCACGATTTCGCGCCGTCGATGTCACCGATGGCGCAGCGCTGGAAGCCGCGCTCGACGATGGCCTAGCGGCGCTGGGCGGGCTGGACCTGGCCGTCAGCTGCGCCGGTGTGGTCGGCGCCGGGCTCACGCTGGGCAAGACCGGTCCCATGCCGCTGGAGCAGTTCGCCCGCACCATCGGCATCAACCTGATCGGCACCTTCAACCTGGTGCGTCTGGCCGCGGCGCGCATGCAGGGCAACACGCCGCGCGCCGACGGCGAGCGCGGGGTGATCGTCAACACCGCCTCGGTGGCCGCCTTCGACGGCCAGATCGGCCAGGCGGCGTATTCCGCCTCCAAGGGCGGCGTGGTCGGTATGACCCTGCCGCTGGCGCGCGAGTTCGCCCGCCACGGCATCCGCGTGATGAGCATCGCGCCGGGGCTGTTTCGCACCCCGATGCTAGAATCGCTGCCCGAATCCGTGCAGCAGAGCCTGGGCGCCAGCGTGCCGTTTCCGCCGCGCCTGGGCGACCCGGCCGAGTACGCGGCGCTGGTGCAGGCCATCGTTGAGAACGTGCTGCTCAACGGCGAGACCATCCGCCTGGACGGCGCCATCCGGCTGGCACCAAAGTAAGCCGGATCGGCCGGCGGCGGATTTTCCGGCCACCCCATTCGAAGCCTTCCACCATGAGCGACACACACGGCGGCGCCTTTCTTGACCCGGCGCAGACGCCGGGACGGACTTTCACGCCCGAGGATTTCAGCGCCGAGGACCAGGCGCTGTTCGACACGGCGCGGCGTTTCTGCGACCAGCAGGTGTGGCCCAGGCTGGCCGACATCGAAGCCAAGACGCCCGGCGTGCTGGAAGGCCTGATGCGGCAGGCATCGGAACTTGGCCTGACCATGCTCGACCTGCCCGAGGAGCACGGCGGCCTGGACCTGCCGCTACCGGTGTCGATGCGGGTGCTGGAAAGCACCGGCCGCGAGCAGTCCTTCATGCTGACGCTGATGGTGCAAAACGGCATCGGCTCGCTGCCGGTGGCGCTGTTTGGCAGCGACGCGCAAAAGGCCGCCTGGTTGCCCGGCTTCGCCAGCGGCGAGCTGCGCGGCTGTTACTGCCTGACCGAGCCCGGCTCCGGCTCCGACGCGCTGGCCGCGCGGACCACGGCGGTGCTCGACGGCGGCGAGTGGCGTCTGACCGGCACCAAGCAGTTCATCACCAACGCCGGCATTGCCGACGTCGGCTTCGTGTTCGCCAAGGTGCAGGGCGAGGTGGACGGGCAGACCGGATTCACCTGCTTCATCGTGCCCTTCGATGCGCCGGGCGTGAGCCTGGGCGCCGAGGAGCACAAGCTTGGCATGGCCGGCTCGTCCACGCGCCAGGTCATCCTGCAGGACGCGCGCATCCCGCGCGGCAACGTGCTCGGACAGATCGGCCGCGGGCACGTGATCGCGTTCAACATCCTCAACAACGGCCGCTACAAGCTGGGCGGCACGGCGCTGGGTAGCGCCAAGTGCGCGCTGGACGCCGCGCTCGACTACGCCACCGGGCGCAAGCAGTTCGGCCAGTCGGTGGCCGATTTCGGCATGATCCGGCGCAAGATCGGCCAGGCGGCGGCCGAAATTTTCGCCGTCGAGAGCGCCATCTACCGCGCTGGAGGCGCCATCGACGCGCTGGCCAATGCCGGCGGGCGCAGCGCCGAATCCAAGCTGGCGGCCCTGCAGGACTTCGCGCTGGAGTGCTCGATCTGCAAGATTGCCGGTTCCGAGCTGCTGGCGCGGGTGGCCGACGAGTCGCTGCAGATGTTCGGCGGCTACGGTTTCCTGGAGGAATACCCGGCGGCCAAATACCTGCGCGACGCGCGCATCGCCCGCATCTACGAAGGCACCAACGAGATCAACCGCATCGTCATGCCGCGCACGCTGCTGAAGAAACTGGGCAGCGGTGAACTGGGCCTGACCGGCGGCGGTGATGATCCGCTCGCCAGCATGAAGGCGGCGCACGCGGCCTGCTTCAGCGCCGCCCTGGAGCGGCACGGCAGCGGCAAGGGTTTCGACGCCGACCAGGAACTGATGGCCCACCTGGCGGACATGATGACGGCCATTTACCTGGCCGAATCGACCGCGCTGCGCGTGGCCCGCCACCCGCGCCGCCAGCCGGTGCACGAGGACGTGGCGCTGCTGGTGCTGGCCCAGGCCGCCACGCAGGTGGCGCATCTGGCCGGCGAGGCAGCCACGCACCTTGGCATCGCCGCCCCGCCGGTCACGCGTCCGGCGGCCGACGTGATGGCGCTTCGTCAGCGCATCGCCGCGCACGTGGTCGACGCCGGCCGCTGCACCCTGTAACCCTGCCCGCCACCCGGACCGTTCATGAGCTACCAGCACGTCGATTTCGAGGTTGCCGACCGCGTCGCGACCCTCACCTTCAACCAGCCGGCCACGCGCAACGCCATCAGCGACGAGGGCATGATCGACGAGATCGTGTCCGTGCTGTCGCTGGTGCCGGCCCGGCCGGACATCTCGGTGCTGATCGTCACCGGCGCCGGCGAGGCGTTCTCGTCGGGCGGCAACGTCAAGAAGATGCAGGCCAAGGATGGCATCTTCGCCGGCAGCGCGATGGACATCCAGCAGTCCTACCGCCTGGGCATCCAGCGCATTCCGCTGGCACTGTACGAGCTGGAGGTGCCAGTGATCGCGGCGGTTAACGGCGCGGCGGTCGGCGCCGGCTTCGACGTCGCCATGATGTGCGACCTGCGCCTGGCCTCGACCACGGCGCGTTTTGGCGAGACCTTTCTGAACCTGGGCATCATCCCCGGCGACGGCGGGGCGTGGTTCCTGCCGCGGGCGCTCGGCCACCAGCGGGCGGCGGAACTGACTTTCACCGGTCGCCTGGTGGACGCCGACGAGGCGCTGCGCCTGGGTATCGTGCTCGAAGTGCTGCCGCCGGCCGACCTGATGGCGCGGGCACGGCAACTGGCCGCGCAGATCGCCGCCAAGCCGCCGCAGGCACTGCGCATCGGCAAGCGCCTGCTGCGCGCCGGCCAGGCCATGGACCTGAAACATTTCCTCGATTACAGCGCGGCGTTGCAGGCGGCCTGCCACGGCACCGAGGATCACGCCGAGGCGCTGACGGCGTTCTTCGAGAAGCGTCCCGGCCACTACCAGGGCCGCTGAGACACCCCGGCGCCTGCGCGCCCTCCCTATAGCGCCACCATGCTCGATTTCTCCCTGCCGCAAAAAATCGCCATCTGGGCCTTGCCGGTGCTGTTTGCCATCACCGTGCACGAGGTGGCGCATGGCTACGTGGCCCGTCGCCTGGGCGACCGCACGGCGCAGATGCTGGGCCGCCTCACGCTGAACCCGCTCAAGCACATCGATCCTGTGGGCACGATACTGGTGCCGCTGATCATGCTGCTGCTGCCGGGTGGTTTTCTGTTCGGCTGGGCCAAGCCGGTGCCGGTGGACTACCGCAACCTTGGCAACCCCAAGCGCGACATGGCGATCGTGGCAGCCGCTGGACCCCTGTCGAACCTGGCCATGGCCATCGGCTGGGTGCTGCTGCTGCGCCTGTCGGTGGCTTTTCTGAACACGATGCCGTGGGCGGCGCAGCCGCTGTTCTTCATGGCGCAGGCCGGCGTTGCCATCAACCTGGTGTTGCTGGTGCTGAACCTGGTGCCGGTGCCGCCGCTGGACGGCGGACGGGTGCTGACCGGCATGTTGCCCAGCCGGCAGGCGGCCCGCTTCGCGGCCCTCGAACCCTACGGCCTGATGATCGTGCTGGTGCTGCTGATGACCGGCATGCTCGGCCGGCTGTTGCAGCCAGCCATCGGCATGCTCAACGAAATACTATTGACGCTGGTTGGCCTGGGAGGGTCCGCTTGAACACTGTGGCCGCGCCCCATGATCGGGTTTTGTCCGGCATGCGCCCGACCGGGCGCCTGCACCTGGGTCACTACCACGGCGTGCTCAAGAACTGGGTGCGCCTGCAGCACCAGCACCGGTGCTTTTTCTTTGCTGCCGACTGGCACGCGCTGACCACCGACTACGAGCGCCCGCAGCAGGTCGCCGGGCACACGCAGGACATGATCGTCGACTGGCTGGCGGCCGGCGTCGATCCGGGCAGCGCGGTGCTGTTCGTGCAGTCGCGGGTACCCGAGCACGCCGAGCTGCACCTGCTGCTGTCGATGATCACGCCGCTGGGCTGGCTCGAGCGCGTGCCCACCTACAAGGACCAGCAGGAACAGCTGCGGGACAGGGATTTGGCGACCTACGGCTTTCTGGGTTACCCGCTGCTGCAGGGCGCGGACATCCTGGCCTACAAGGCGACCCTGGTGCCAGTCGGCGAGGATCAGGTCGCGCACCTGGAACTCACGCGCGAGGTGGCGCGCCGCTTCAATCATCTGTATGGCCGCGAGGCGGATTTCGAGACCCGCGTGCAGGCGGCGCTGCGCAAGCTGGGCAAGAAGCAGGCGCAGCTGTACGAGGACAACCGCCGCGCCTACCAGGAGCGCGGCGACAGCGGGGCACTGGCGATGGCGCAGGCGCTGATCCGCGGCCAGGCCAACATCAGCCTCGGCGACCGCGAGCGCCTGCTGGGCAACCTCGAAGGCGGCGGCATCATCGTGCTGCCCGAGCCGCAGCCGCTGCTGACCGCAACCGCCAGGATGCCGGGCCTGGACGGGCGCAAGATGTCGAAATCCTACGGCAACGCCATCGGCCTGCGGGAGGATCCGGACGTGGTGGCGCAAAAACTGCGCACCATGCCGACCGACCCGGCGCGTGTGCGCCGCAGCGACCCAGGCGATCCTGAAAAGTGCCCGGTGTGGAGCCTGCATCAGGTGTACTCGGACGACACGCAGCGGGCCTGGGTGCAGGAAGGCTGCCGCAGCGCCGCCATTGGCTGCCTGGATTGCAAGAAGCCGCTGGTCGAAGCCGTGCAGGCCGAGCTTTCACTGTTTCGCGAACGCGCCCGCCCGTTCGAGGACGACCCCGGCCTGGTGCGCGAGATCATCGCCGGCGGCTGCGAGCAGGCGCGTGAGCAGGCGCGCGAAACGCTGGACGAGGTGCGCCAGGTCATGGGGCTGGGCTACCGCTGAGCACCGACACGGCCAGCGCCGCGCAGCCGGCGCAGCAGGAGCTGCCCCTCGCCCGGGTGCACGGCGAGCGCCTGACGCGCCTGCCGGAAGACCTGTACATCCCGCCGGATGCGCTGGAAGTGTTCCTGGAGGCCTTCGAAGGGCCGCTCGATTTCCTGCTGTGGCTGATCCGGCGCCAGAACCTGGACATCCTGGACATCCCGGTGGCCGAGGTGGCCGCGCAGTACATGGCCTATGTCGATCTGATGCGCGATCTGCGCCTGGAGCTGGCGGCCGATTATCTGGTCATGGCGGCGGTGCTGACGGAAATCAAATCGCGCATGCTGCTGCCGCGCCCGGCCGGGGACACCGAGGAAGACGATCCCCGTGCTGCGCTGGTGCGCCGCCTGCAGGACTACGCGCGCTTTCGCCACGCCAGCGAAGTACTGGCACTGCGCCCGCAGTTCGGCCGCGACGTGCTGCCCCTGGCGGTCGGGCTGCCGGACATCGACCAACCGCTGCAGGAGGCGCAGGTCAGCCTGGCCGAACTGCTGACGGCAATGACCGAAGTGCTGGCCCGCGGCGCGCTCAAGGCCCACCACCACGTGCGCCGCGAGCCGCTGTCGGTGCGCGAGCGCATGAGCCTGATATTGCAGCGCCTGACGGCCGGCGAGTTCACGCCGCTGCTGTCGCTGCTGCAGCCGGCCGAGGGCCGTGCCGGCGTGGTGGTGGTCTTCCTGGCCATCCTGGAGCTGGTCCGCGAACGCCTGATCGATCTTGGGCAGGCCGAGTCGTTCGGACCGATTTATCTGCGCCCGGCGGCCTGATGGAGATGCTGCGCCTCATCGAGGCAGCCCTGCTGGTGGCGAGCGAACCGCTGGACGTGGAGCGCTTGCAGCGCCTGCTGCCGGCGGGCCAGGCAGTGGGCCGGGCGGACATCGTGCGCGCCATAGACCAGCTCACCCTGGAGTGCGCCGATCGCGCGCTGGAACTGGTGCAAACCGCCAGCGGCTACCGCTACCAGGTGCGCGCCGCCCACGCCGCGGCCGTAGCGCCGCTGCTGGCCGAACGGGCGCCGCGTTACTCGCGTGCGGTGCTCGAGACGCTCGCCATCATCGCCTACCGCCAGCCGGTGACGCGTGCCGACATCGAGGACATTCGTGGTGTGTCACTGGGCAGCGGCATGATCAAGTCCCTGCTCGACCGCGGCTGGGTGCGCGTGCTCGGTCACCGCGAAGTGCCCGGGCGGCCGGCCGTGTTCGGCACCACCAGAGCCTTCATGGACTACTTCGGCCTGCGCAGCCTCAGCCAACTGCCGGCGCTGGCGGATCTGGCCAACCCGGACGACGAACGGCTTGGCGATCTGCAACTCTCAATGCTGCCGCCGGAGGCGGCCGATCATGCCAACTGAGCGCAAGAATCCATCTGCCGGCGAGCGGCTGCACAAGGCATTGGCCCAGGTGGGCCTGGGCTCGCGACGGCAGATCGAGGACTGGATCCGCGCCGGGCGCGTGCACGTCAACGACCAGCCGGCGGTGCTCGGCCAGAGCGTGACCGGCGCCGATCGCATCGTCGTGGACGGCCAGCCGGTCACCCTGGCGGTGCCGGCCAAGACGCGGCTGCTGATCTATCACAAGCCGGACGGCGAGGTTTGCACGCGCCACGACCCGCAGGGCCGACCGACCGTGTTCGACCGCCTGCCGCCGTTGCCGACCGGGCGCTGGATCAGCGTCGGGCGGCTGGACATCAACAGTTCCGGTCTGCTGCTGCTGACCACCGACGGCACACTGGCCAACCGGTTGATGCACCCCTCGAACCACCTGCAGCGCGAATACGCCGTTCGCGTCAGCGGCGACGTGGATGCCGCCATGCTGGACCGCCTGCGCGCCGGCGTGGAGCTGGAGGACGGGCCGGGCCGCTTCGTGATCATCACCGATGGCGGTGGCGAGGGCCGCAACCACTGGTACAACGTCACCGTCGACGAGGGCCGCAATCGCCTGGTGCGCCGCCTGTGGGCTTCGCAGGGCATCGTCGTCAGCCGCCTGCTGCGCGTGCGCTTCGGGCCGCTGCAGTTGCCGCGCGCGCTTGGCCGCGGCCAGTACCGTGACGCCACGGCGGCGGAGCTGGCCAGCGTGTCGGAACGCCCGGCCACCGCCAGCCGACCGGTTCGCACCAACAGCGGCTTGAAACCGACCCGCCGGCGCGGGTAACATAGCCTCCTTGTTTTTGCACCGCCGGGCACCCGCCCGGCGTTTTTTTCAGGTCAGGACACAGCATAGATGGCACGGTATACCGGTCCCCGGCTCAGGGTTGTACGGCGTTTTCAGCAGCAGCTGCCGGGGCTTACCCGCAAGACCGACGGCGTGCGCGCCAATCCGCCCGGCCAGCACGGCGCGCGCCGTGGCCGTCCCAGCGACTACCGCCTGCGCCTGGATGAGAAGCAGAAGCTGGTCTACAACTACGGCCTGGGCGAGCGTCAGCTGCGCAATTACTTCAAGGCCGCCGCCAGCCGCAAGGGCGACACCGGCAAGAACCTGCTGGCCGCGCTCGAATCGCGCCTGGACAACGTGACCTTCCGTCTGGGCTTTGCGCCGACCATCCCGGCCGCCCGCCAGGTGGTCAAGCACGGTCACATCACCGTCAACGGCCGGCGTGTGGACATTCCGAGCTACCCGCTGCGTCCGGGCGACGTGATCGGCGTTTGCGAAGGCAGCCGCCAGCATCCGGTGATCGTGGAGACCCTGCAGTCGCCGTCGCTGAGCCTGCCCGAGTATCTGGACATGGACGCCAGCAAGATGACCGGCACTTTCCGGCACCAGCCGGACCGCGCCGACATCCCGCTCGAAGTGCAGGAAAACTTCGTCGTCGAGTATTACTCGCGCGTCAGTTGATTGGGCGCGGCACTGCCGCGCCTGTGCCGGCCGTTCTCGATGCTCCTTGCGGCCGGGGCCGATTCCCGGAGAGGTGTCCGAGTGGTTGAAGGAGCACGCCTGGAAAGTGTGTATACGTCAAAAGCGTATCGAGGGTTCGAATCCCTCCCTCTCCGCCAGTTCTGTCGTTTTCTTCCGTTCAATGGCGGGCCTGTCAGTCTCCCCGCGGTGATAGCTCGTGAACCCCGCCAGGCCCGGAAGGGAGCAACGGTAGCGAACGATTCAGGCGCCGGGGCCCGGCTGGCAGGTTCCGCCGCCCTCTCGCCAGCAGTCCTTCGGTGAGTTACCAGGCGCTTGCCCGCAAGTGGCGACCCCGCCGCTTCGCCGACATGGTCGGCCAGGAGCACGTGCGCCGCGCCCTGACCAATGCCCTGGCGAGCGATCGCCTGCACCACGCGTATCTGTTCACCGGCACCCGCGGCGTGGGCAAGACCACCGTCGCGCGCCTGTTCGCCAAGGCGCTGAACTGCGAGCAGGGCGTCAGCGTCGAGCCCTGCGGCGCGTGCAGCGCCTGCACCGCCATCGACGCCGGGCGCTTCATGGACCTGATCGAGGTCGACGCCGCCTCGCGCACGGGCGTGGACGACACCCGCGACCTGCTGGAGAACGTCCAGTACGCACCCACGCAGGGCCGCTACAAGGTGTACCTCATCGACGAGGTGCACATGTTCTCCAAGAGCAGCTTCAACGCGCTGCTCAAGACGCTCGAAGAGCCGCCGCCGCACATCAAGTTCCTGCTGGCCACCACCGACCCGCAGAAGATCCCGGCCACCATCCTGTCGCGGTGTCTCCAGTTCAATCTGCGCGCGCTGACGCCGGAGCAGGTCGGCGGGCAGTTGCAGCGCGTCATGCTGGCGGAGGAAATTGCCCCGGATCCGGCCGCCGTGGAGCTGCTGGCGCGCGCCGCGGCCGGCAGCATGCGTGATGCCCTGAGCCTGCTCGACCAGGCGCTGGCGCACGGCGGCGGCGAACTGCACGCGGACGCGGTGCGCGCCATGCTGGGCACGCTCGACCGCAGCCACGCCACGCGTCTGCTGAACGCCCTGGCCGACGGCGACGGCCCGGCGCTGCTGGCGGCGCTAGCCGAGACCAACGCCCAGGCCGCCGATCCGGCCGCCGTGCTGGACGACCTGCTGCGCCTGCTGCACCAGGTCGCGCTGTGCCAGGCGGTGCCGGGCGCCAGCCTGGCGGCCGACGCCGACCCCGCGGTGGTCAACGCGCTTGCCGACCGCATCGCCGCCGAGGACGTGCAGCTCTACTATCAGATGGCCCTGATCGGTCGGCGCGACCTGCCGCTGGCGCCGGACCCGGCCAGCGGCCTTGAAATGCTGCTGCTGCGCCTGCTGGTGTTTCGCCCGGAGGGCCATGGCGACGCGCCCGCGCGCCTTCCAGAACCGCGCAGGGCTGCCCCGGCATTGCCGGAGGCGGTGCGGACTGCACCGACATCGGCTGCACCCTCTTCAGCAGCCGCAGCAGCACCGCCGGCTGAAAGACCGGCCGCCGGGCGTGCGGTTCGGCCTGCGGCGACCAGCAACGAGCCGCCGCCCGCACAGTCGGTGCGAACTGCCGCAGCGCCGCCGCCCGCCGCCACCGACGACTGGGCGGCACTGGTGCCGCAGCTTGGCCTGCGCGGCGCCGCCGATCAGCTGGCCCAGCACTGCGTGCTGCTGGGGCACCAGGACGCCCATTTCGAACTGGCGGTCGATGCCCGCAGCCGCGGTCTGCTCACGCCGGTGACCCGGCAGGCGCTGACCGAAGCGCTGTCGCGTCTGGTCGGGCAGCCGGCGCGGGTGGATTTCAGCGACCAGGCCGCCGCTGCCGACACACCGGCCCGGCAATCGGCACGCGCGGCCGCCGAGCAACAGGCGCAATCGCGTGCCACGCTGGAAAGCAATCCGCTGGTCCGCGGCCTGATGGACACGCTCGATGCGCGCATCGTCGACGGCTCGGAATCATCCGCCGCCGAGGCCGCCGGGCCGGGTAGCGACCGGTAAACTTCGCCATCGGCAAGGAATACCGCAGGAACACGAGGAACGCGCATGAAAGGCAACATGAATCAGCTCATGCAACAGGCGCAGCGCATGCAGGAAGCCATGCAGAAGGCGCAGCAGGCGCTGGCGACCATCGAGGTCGGCGGCGCCGCCGGTGGCGGGCTGGTCAACGTGACCATGAGCTGCAACCACCAGGTGCGGCGAGTCAGCATCGACCCCGGCCTGCTCGGTGACGACCGCGACATGCTCGAAGACCTGGTCGCCGCGGCCGTCAACGACGCCCTGCGCAAGGTGGAACAGGCCACCCAGGAACACATGGGCGGCGCGCTGGGCGGCATGAAGCTGCCCGGCATGAACCTTCCGTTCTGACCAGACGTCGCCGTGGCACAGGGCCTGATCGAGGCGCTGACCCAGGCTTTCCAGCGCCTGCCGGGTGTTGGCCCCAAATCGGCCCGGCGCATGGTGTTTCACCTGCTGGTGCGCGACCGCGACGGCGGCCGGCGGCTTGGGGCAGTGCTGCTGGAGGCCATGGAGCGGGTCGGCCGCTGCAGCCAGTGCCGCAACCTGACCGAACAGGACATCTGCGCGGTGTGCAGCGCGCCGCGGCGCGACCGCAGCCTGCTGTGCGTGGTGGAAAGCCCGGCCGACGTGCAGGCCATCGACCAGGCGAGCGGCTTTCAGGGTCTGTATTACGTGTTGCACGGCCATTTGTCGCCGCTGGACGGCATCGGCCCCGAGGAACTGGAGCTGGACCGCCTCGCGACGCGCCTGGACAGCGGCGAGGTACACGAGCTGATCCTGGCCACCAATCCGACCGTCGAGGGCGAGGCCACCGCCCATTACATCGCCGAGCTGGCCCGCGAGCGAGGCGTGCGCAGCACGCGCATCGCCCACGGCGTGCCGATGGGCGGCGACCTGGAATTCGTCGATGGCGGCACGCTGCGTCAGGCGCTGATTGGCCGACGCGACTACGGTGTCTGAGCGTGTACGGGAGCCGTAAACCCGCGTGCTATAGTCCGCGGCCCCTCGTTTGCCCCCCGGCGGCGCGTGACGTTCAAGCGTCCGCGTTGCTCTCCCTGCTGGATACCTGATGCCGCCCAAAGCCAGTCCGCTGATCTGGATCGACCTCGAAATGACCGGCCTGGACACGGCCTGGGATGGAATCATCGAGATCGCCACCGTGGTCACCGACGCGGACCTGAATGTGATTGCCGAGGGGCCGATGCTGGCCATCCAGCAGCCGGAAGAAATGCTGGCCGGCATGGACGAATGGAACACCCGCCAGCACACCAAAAGCGGCCTGGTCGAGCGGGTCCGCAACTCCGTCATCACCCTGGCCGAGGCCGAGCGCCAGACGGTGGACTTCCTGCGTCGCCACGTGGGGCGCAACGAATCACCCATGTGCGGCAGCAGCATCTGCCAGGACCGCCGCTTCCTGGCTCGCCTGATGCCGGAGCTGGAGGCCTACTTCCACTACCGCAATCTTGACGTCAGCACACTGAAGGAACTGGCGCAGCGCTGGGCGCCGGACGTGGCCGCCTCGTTCAAGAAGCGCTCATCGCACCTGGCGCTGGAAGACATCCACGACTCGATCCGCGAGCTGCGCCACTACCGCGAGCATTTGCTCAAGGTGTAGGCGACCGTGGGAGCGGCGCCCCCGCCGCGAATTGCGGCGGTTGCTGTGGCCCTTCGGCCCGGGGGCGGGCCTCCCACCGGGCTGGCCGCGATTCCGGAAGGCCACCGTTCAGGCCTTGGTGTTGTCGTGCCATGCCGTAACCCAACAATCTGCGAGCAACATGGCGATGTCTGTTGGGTTACGCCGCTTCGCGTCTAACCCAACCTTGTATTTATCCCCCAGCCTGAGGTTTACAGTTTTCGTCAAGGCCGGACGCCGTGCCCACCCTGGGGCCTTGAGCCCGTGGCGTAGATAGTGCGCCGGCCTTGCGTTTTTCTGCCGCCCG
>Ga0255338_1000924_pt1 | contig 67988 bp, 50 predicted proteins | sample MeOH1_35cm_T4_19_FD_203715 | JGI IMG/M metagenome (GOLD analysis project Ga0255338, IMG submission 203715) | Sandy soil microbial communities from University of British Columbia, Vancouver, Canada - MeOH1_35cm_T4_195 | ecosystem: Engineered > Artificial ecosystem > Sand microcosm > Unclassified ... | reverse complement strand
AACTCTCAAGTTTGATGTCCGATCTTCGTCCAGGCGGAATAAGCCCAAACAAAAACCGCTCATTTTCAGGAGCCATTCCTGCACAAATTCTTACATGGTTACGTAAGGACATGTCGACAGAAACGGCTTATTTAACCGAGTACAAGACGCCTGAAAGCCGCCAAGACCCGGAGCCGCCGCCCACATGTCCCTTCATCATACTAACAATGTCAAAGAACACGCCAAAATCAGAAGCGGACAACCAATGTTCCTCGAACTTGCATTCGAGGATTTGGCCATCCTTGATACTGGCGACCGGTCGCAGCGAAAACCGGAGGTCATCACCGCGTCGGTGGAGTGGCATCTAGGCGCGTCGAATGAGTCGGTCAACAGGAAAAAACAAATTTTCGGAAATTTCCCGCAAACCAAGGAGAAAAGGCAGGCTAAACGCTCCTGGCGCCCCTCAGGCCAGCGGCTCGCCAGCCCAGGTTTCCGTGTCGATCTGTGCCTGGGCATCTCTGGCATAGCGCGCGCCGGATACCGCCTCGAACGTGAAGATCGCGTCCACCCTCGCAAACAGATCATCGGGCAGGTCGAGAGAGAGCGTCGCCAGATCCTCATCCAGATGCGCGATGCTCGTCGTCCCTGGGATCGGCACGACAAAATCGCGCCGCGACAGCAGCCAAGCCAGGCAGAGTTGCGCCGCCGTGCAGCCCGCTTCGCCCGCCAGCGCCCTAAGCCTGACCGCCAGCGCCAGATTCGCCTCCAGATGTGGGGATTGGAACCGGGGCATCCCGCCGCGAATGTCGCCCTTGGGCACGCCTTCAGACCCCACATTGCCGGCCAGCAGGCCGCGAGCAAGGGGCGAGAAGGCCACGAAAGCCGTGCCCAGTTCCGCACAGGCATCCAACACCGCCAGTTCGGCATTTCGGGTCCAGGGCGAATATTCCGTTTGCATCGCCGCGATCGGGTGAACGGCATGGGCACGACGCAGGGTTGCAGCCGACATTTCCGACAGGCCGATGGCGCCGATCTTCCCCGCCTCCACCGCGCAGGCCAGAGCGCCCACCGACTCCTCGATCGGCACATTCGCGTCCAGCCGATGGAGATAGTAGAGATCGATATGATCGGTCTTCAACCGCCGAAGCGAATCTTCCAGCACCCGGCCAATCGCGGCAGGCGATCCGTCGAGGCCACGCCTACCGTCGATCTCCGCCAGCACGCATTTGCTCGCCAGAGTGAATTCGGCCCGGCGATGCATCAGGGTACGGCCAACCAGTTCCTCATTGGCACCGAAGCCATAGAGCGCTGCCGTATCGAAAAGGGTCACCCCCCTGTCCAGCGCATGAAGCAGCAGCCGCTCCGCCTGCTCCGGCTCGGGCCGGGGCAGATAGGCATGGCTCAAATTCATGCAACCAAGGCCAATGGCCGAAACGGCATAAGGCCCGATCTTCCGGGCAGGCAGGGCTTTGATCATATCAGAGCGGCAATCCTATGCTATTTTCCGCGATCACGGCCCGTGCCGCAACCAGGGAAACGATATAGTCAAGATCGGCACCCTGCATCCAGCGGTCGAACGCATCATTTTTACAGAAAAACTTTCGGAACCTGCATTCCTGCGGAAGCGGGCGAACAGGTCAATGGATGGAGAAACCCGCAAGCCAACTCAGAAAGACGGACGATCAGCCCACATTCAGCACGACCACCTGATCCTGCGCGTCGCGCAGCCGGATGTAGAGTTTGCCGTTCCTGGGCGCCGGGACCGCCAGGTTCGACCCGGTAAAGCCCTGCGCGACCACCGTCGGCTTTGCAAAGTCCGGCGCGCCGTCCACGGCATCGATCAGGAACAGATCGCGCCCCTTGATCGTGCAATCCCGCGCCTCGCATCGGACATTCTCGATATGCGGCAACCGCGCCAGCGTCACCAGAGGCTGCCAATCGCTCGGCCCGTCTTCCCGCAGCAGCCGGAAGCGCAGCGGCCCCGACACAGGCGCCAATGCCGCCGGGTCGAGCGTCGCGACCATCACATCCGGGCCCGAGAGACGCAGCCCATGGGCGCTGTCCAGCCTGACCGACTTCGCGCCGTCCGCCGAAACGATCTCCAGCGCATCATCGGGCCGAAACGCCACACCCTGATCGGCCCGAACGGAAAAGACCAGCCGCCCATCGTCCGGCAACAGATCGTCTCCCGGCAGTTGCAAAGGATGCGCTTCGTTCGCCGCACCGGGCGAAACGCTCTTGCCGAGCAGCGTCACGCGGGGCCGCGCCTCCCCGACGGTGGCGGCAAGATTGACCGAGCGCCCGTCCTTCAGCCTGATCCGCGCCGTCGCCCGATCGCCTGCCTTGAGCGCAGCGCCATCGCCCTTCGCCACCAGCCGCAGCCGGTCCACCGCCCCGTCGCGCGTCAGTTCATCGGGTTGCAGGGTCATGCCGGACAGATCGACGCCGCCGACCTGATCCAGCCGCTGGCCCGAGAGGATCGCGCTATTGTCCCCCGCATGCAGGCTGAGTCCGTCCAGCCGGCTCGCCTGGGCATAGGCCTTGAGCGACAAGATGGAAGGCGCCGCCTTGCCCTGATATTTGACCTCTACCTTGATATCGCCGGGCCTGCCATCGGCCAGCGGCAGGGAGAGCGACAGGCCATCTGTCCCCTGCACCGTCCAGGACAGCGATTGGGCCGCGCCATCGCCCTGCCGCAGCGCCACGCCCTCGACGCAAGCCGGCGCCTCCCCGGCCAGGGTCAGCGCATTGTCGCGCCCGACCACGAGCGTTGGCACTTCACCCGCGACCTTCCAGGGCGAATCGCCGGGCAATTGCAGCGCGAAATCGGGGCCATCGAACCGCTCGAAGCCCCAATAGCCGGAGAGATGCCCCTTCACCGTGCCCTTGAAGGCGGCAGGCAGCGGGTCATTGCTCCTGACGACATAGCCGCCGCGATCCGCCCGCGCCTCTGCCGGCAGGTCGACCGTCTCGCCGCTGGCAGCCGTCAGCTTCACCGTCATATTGCGCGCATAGGCGGTCGAATAGATGAGCGGCGCGCCCTCGACCGGCAGCACCACCCCCGGCCGCGCGGCGCAGATCGGGCCTTTGGCGGCGCTGCGCAGGCGCGGCGGGCTGTCCGCCTCGATCGCGGGCATGCCCACGACCAGCACCGATTTGGGCTTCTGGAAGGAGGGCGCCTTGTTGAGCAGCAGTGAGGCGGTTGCGCCGCGCCGGATGCTGAGCGTCGGCAGATAGTCGAATTCCGGATTGCTGAAGGCGCCGAATATCTTCGCCACGTCGCGCACCACGCCGATATAGGGGCTGTAGAAGCCATAGCCCGCCTCGCGCATGGAACTGAGCTGCAGCGCCAGGTCGGTCGGCGCACCGGTCAGCGTTTCCGCGATGGAACTGCTGTGCACATCGGCCAGCACCAGTTGTTCCCGATTTTCCAGCAAGCAGCTTGCCTGAAGCTCCACCACCCTGGACAGGCATTCGTCATTGAGCTTCATCGACAGGCTGCGCGCCAAGGCCGGGGCGACCGAGCGCAGATATTCGGGATGGCTGTTTTCCTGGGCCCGGATCGCCGCCATGAAAGCGTCCAGCCGCGAGCGGTCGAGCGAGGCCTGGTTGAGTTCCTGCGTCGCCCGGATGAACTCCCCCGGCTTGCCGCGCACGGCGTCGACGATCGTGCCTTCCGCCCCGCCCGTGTCAGGCACCATGAACAGCGTCATCTGCCGCGCGCCCCTGGGCACGGTCAGCGTCAGGCTGTTGTCCTTGTCTTTCTTCTTCCAGGTTTCGGCGGCCTTGATCCAGTCCTTGGGCGGCGGATTGGTCGCCCCGCGCAGGAAAGTGGAAAGCAGCAGGAAGCGCGCGCCCTGATCCTCGGGCAAGTCGGCCCTGATCGACAGCATATCGCCTTCGGCCAGGCTGGGCACCTGCGCGATGGGCAGCACATCCTTGCCCCGCATGACCGTGATGCGCAGCTCCGGCCCGCCAAGCTCGAACGGAGCGGGGTCAGCCGCCAGCGCAGATGCGCCCGACAACGCGATGCTGGCCGCACCGCAAGCCCAAGGCAATATCCTCAATCGGCTCGGCAGCGGCATAACGTCCCGGTATCTTCCTGTCAGCGATCCAGATCCCGCTGTCCCATATCGGCTGCCCAATTCCAAGAGCGGGGCAGAGGCAACAGGCTTTGCGACGAAGGGCGGATGCGGCGGGACGAACGCCCCGGATCAGGGCAGGATCAGGCCAGGAATCAGGACAGCAAAGTCATGCAGGCTGGGCAGCACCGCCGCGACCAGTGCCCGTTCCGCCTCGGTCGGGGGCAGCAGGTCGGGCACCATCACCGTCGCCATGCCCGCCCCCGCCGCGGAACGCACGCCGGCATAGCTGTCCTCCACCGCCACCGCATCGGTCACCGCCACGCCCAGGCGCTTTGCCGCGAGCAGATAGGGTTCGGGATGGGGCTTGGGCCGCTGGACATCGTTGCGAGTCACGACAGCTTCGAAATAATCGAGGAGGCCCGCCTTTTCGAGCCGCTGACAGGCAGAGGGCGCTTCGGTCGAGGTCGCCACCGCCATCGGAATGCCTGCCAAGGCAAGCCGCGTCAGCAGCGCTTCGACGCCGGGCCGCATCGGAATGGCCGCTTCCAGCGCCGCTTCGAACAGAAGGTCGCTGTCGGCATAGAATTGCTCCAACGGAAAGGCGGCGCCGAAACGCTCCGCCAGCATCGCCCGGTTCGCGTCCCGGTGAATGCCGACCATGGCTAACTGCAATTCTTCCGAAAAGGGCCAGCCCAGGGCCGCCGCCGCCGCCGCCATTGTGCGGCGGTGTTCGGCTTCGGTATCGAGCAATGTGCCGTCCATGTCGAATATCACCGCCCGCACCGGATCGGGAAGGCGGCGGTTGATGATTTCGGGTTCGGCGCTGGCGAAGGTCGAAACTTTCATGCCCCCTATCTGGGCCTTTGCGGCGCGTTTGACGAGTGCATAGAGCGCATGAGCGGATGCAGCCGCTGCTTCCCCGATCATTCCACCGAAACGTCGTCCTTCAAGGGATATGCCTGAATAGAGGAACGCAAGCGGATCGAGAGGTATCGGGGACGAAGCCCGATGCCTCGCTCCCCGGAGAATCTTATGCGAGCTGCTTTTCCAGTTCACCAAGCACGCGGTAACAGTCGAATACCTTGGCGACACTCGAATTGGGTTCCCGCCCCTCGCGGATCGCACTGATGAACTCGCGGTCCTGCAGCTCTATGCCGTTCATCGACACGGCGACCTTGCTGACGTCGATCGGCTCTTCCTTGCCGTTCACCAGATCGTCGTAGCGGGCGATATAGGTGCCGTTGTCGCCAATATAGCGGAAGAAGGTTCCGAGCGGCCCGTCATTGTTGAAACTCAAGGACAGGGTGCAGATCGCGCCCGTCTCGCTCTTGAGCTGGATCGACATGTCCATGGCGATGCCCAGTTCGGGATGGATCGGCCCCTGCATGGCATGCGCCGCGACGATCCGGCCCGCCTGATAGGCGAACAGGTCGACCGTATGCGCCGCATGGTGCCAGAGCAGATGGTCGGTCCAGCTGCGCGCCTCTCCCTTGGCATTGATATTCTGGCGGCGGAAGAAATAGGTCTGGACGTCCATCTGCTGGAGGTTCAGCTCGCCCGCCGTGATGAGGTTATGGACATATTGATGCGACGGATTGAAGCGGCGGGTATGGCCGACCATGCAGACGAGGCCGGTTTCTTCCTGCTTTGCCAGCACGGCCTGCGCATCGGCCCAGCTGTCGGCCAGCGGAATCTCGACCTGAACATGCTTGCCCGCGTTCATGCAGGCGATCGCCTGCTCCGCGTGCATCTGGGTGGGCGTGCAGAGGATGACCGCGTCGACGTCATCGCGAGCCAGCGTTTCGGCAAGGTCGGTGGTGGCATGACCGACGCCATATTTCTCCGCGACCGCCCGCGTCGGTTCAAGATTGCGGCCGACCAGCGAGGTAACGGTCACGCCGTCGATATTCTTGAGGCCGTCGAGATGCTTTTCACCGAAAGCGCCGGCACCGGCGAGAGCAATGCGCATGAATTTCTCCTTGAAAGGGGTTAGCTGACGGGTTCGAGCACCAGATGCCCGACCGCGGTGTTCGATGCGGGAACATGATAATGGCGGTGCAGGGCTTTCACCTTCTTGCCGAGCGCCCCGCGCATGATCAGCCACATCACCATCTCAATCCCTTCGGACCCGGTTTCCCGCAGATATTCGATATGCGGAATGGCCCGCAGCGCCTCGCCATCGTCGTTGCTCATCAGGTCGAGGAAGCGATTGTCCCACTCCGCATTGATGAGTCCCGCGCGCGGTCCCTGAAGCTGGTGGCTCATGCCGCCAGTGCCCCAGACCTGGACATTCAGATCCTCGGGGAAGCTCTTCACTGCCCGCGCGATCGCCTCGCCCAGCAACCAGCAGCGATTGCCCGATGGCGGCGGATAGGTGACGACGTTGACCGCGAGCGGAATGACCTTGCACGGCCATTGCTGCGGCTGGCCGAAGAGCAGGCTCAAGGGCACGGTCAGGCCATGGTCGACATCCATCTCGTTGATGATGGTCATGTCGAATTCATCGAGGATCAGGCTCTGCGCGATATGCCAGGCGAGATCGGCATGACCCTCCACATCGGGCACAGGGCGGGGACCCCAGCCCTCGTCAGCGGGCTTGTAACGCTCGCCGCACCCAATCGCGAAGGTCGGGATGATCTTCATGTCGAAGGCGGAGGCATGGTCGTTATAGACCAGGATCACGACATCGGGCTTTTCCCGCGCGATCCACTGGCGCGACCAGTCATAGCCGGAGAACAAGGGCTGCCAATAAGGATCGGCCGTCTTGCCCAGATCCATGGCGGCGCCGATGGCGGGCACATGGCTGGTCGCGACGCCGGCGGTAATGCGGGCCATCAACGTTTCTCCCTGATCGACCGGACGCCTTGCGGCGATCGGCCGCCGGCGACCATCATCGCCTGATAATCTTCCGGACTCATGCCCGTCATCGTGCCGACCGCCTGAAGGAAGCTGAGGCCGTCGGTCGAAAAGACCTTGGCCAGGAAATAGATATTGCCGCCCAGATCGAGGCAGCGATTATAGTCGCGGTCGAGGATCGCCTGTTTCTGCTCCTCGGTCATCGGCCATTCGTCGATATAGGCGCGCTCGCCCGCCTTCCAGCGTTCGCGGTTTTCCGCCTTCATCAGGCTCATCGCGAACTGGTTCATCCAATAGCCCTGTCGCGCGCGCCTGGCGGTGTAGACTCGCGTGCCGGGAATATCGTCGAACTCAGCCAGATATTCGTGAATATCGATCATCTCCGGTCCTCTTCTATCGGCATCCATCCCCCCGCCCTTCCTTCCAATCAGAACCGGGAGATGAATTCCGTCCTACAGGCCACGCGCCTTCAACTGCGCGTCGAGGCGCGGGAAGACGCGCCGCGCATTGCCCTCGAAAATGGCGTGGCGTTCGGCATTGCTGATATCGAGCGCGTCGACATAGCGCTTGGTATCGTCGAAATAATGGCCCGTCGTCGGATCGATGCCGCGCACCGCGCCGACCATTTCCGATCCGAACAGGATATTCTTGTTGTCGATCACGTCCGCCAGCAGATCGACGCCCGGCTGATGATAGACGCAGGTGTCGAAGAAGATGTTGTTCATGAGATGCGTGTCGAGGCCGGGCTTCTTCAGCATGTCGGCAAGACCCCGATAACGTCCCCAATGATAGGGCACGGCGCCGCCGCCATGCGGGATGATGAAGCGAAGCGTCGGGAAATCGGAGAACAGGTCGCCTTCCAGCAACTGCATGAAGGCGATGGTGTCGGCGGCGATATAATAGCCGCCGGTCGCGTGCATCGCCGGATTGCAGCTCCCTGACACATGGATCATCGCCGGGACGTCCAGCTCGACCATCTTCTCGTAGAAGGGATACCAATAGCGATCGGTCAGCGGCGGATGCCGAAAATAGCCGCCGCCCGGATCGGGATTGAGGTTGCAGCCGATGAAACCCATATCGACGCAGCGCTCCAGTTCAGCGATGCTGTTCGCCATGTCGGCCTGTGGAGACTGCGGCAGCATGCAGACCCCCACGAAGGTTTCGGGGAAAAGGCCGACGACGCGGGCGATCAGGTCGTTGCAGCGGATCGCCCATTGCTTCGCGACGTCCGCATCGCCCACATGCGGCGCCATGGCCGAAGCGCGGGGGGAAAAGATGGTGAGGTCCGCGCCGCGCTCCTTGATGAGGCGGAGCTGGTTGGATTCGATCGTGTCGCGGATTTCGTCGTCGGAAATCTCGGGATAGGCGGGCGCAGGCACGCCTGCCTTGAAAGCGGCCTTCTGTTCCTCGCGCCAGGCGTCATGGCCCTTTGGCAGAACGGTATAATGGCCATGGCAGTCGATAATCAGGGTCATGCGGCATCTGCCTTTTGAGCATGGGATTGATTGATGTGGTCGATCTTCGCGGTGAGGCCTTCGGGCGGCGACGCGACGCCCAGTTCGCCGATGGCGCGCTGCCGCTCGACGGTGCCGCGGGTCATCGCCGCGCCTGTGCCAAGGCTCTCCAGCGTCTTGACCACCTCTTCCATCTCGGCGGCGCGGCGCAGTCCATGGACCAGCATCCGGTCGAGATTATAATCAGCGCGGCTCTCCCACGGCCTTGCCCTTTCGCTGGCGTCGAGCGAGGCAAGCACCTCCTCGCGCACGCCAGCCGCATCCGCGGCAAGCACGCATTCGGCAGTCAGCGCCTCCATGCCCTTCACCATGACCGATCGGATCATCTTGATGGCGGAGGCGCGTCCCACCGCATCACCGACCACGCGCATGGCGGCAAAGCCCAATGCGGAGAGCAGAACCTGCGCATCCTGAGCCTTTTCGCCGCTCAAAAGCAGCGGCACCGAAAGGCGCGCAGGGTTGACCGGCGCCATCACGGCGACATCGACATAATGGCCGCCCGCCGCCTCGATAAGCTGCGCCGCCTGCTGCTTGGTCTGGGGCGCGACGCTGTTCATGTCGCAATAGAGGGAACCGGCGGCAAGGCATTGGGCGGCGGCTTCGGCGGCGGCCAATGCCTGATCGGCGGTCACCAGCGACAGGATGAGGTCGACGCCCGACAGGGCATCGTCAAGAAAGCGAGCGCCCGCCACATGGGCCGCCTTGTAGGATGCCAGCATCGCATCGCGATCGGGCCCGTTGCCCGTCTTGCGGTCGAACACATGCGCCCGCGCGCCCCATGCGCCCGCCATGGCGAAGGTTGACCCCGCCTCGCCAAAACCGATCAAACCAACTTCCTGCTCCATGAACAGGGGCATGACGCATCCCCCGCAAGGGCGCCAATCCAATCCGCGCTCCTCCTATAAGAATTTACGAATATATTTTCCCGGCTTCCGTCTCTACAGCGTCCAGGAAGCGCCCCTGCAGGCGTGTCGGACGCCAGTCGGTGCGGGTGGTGATGCCGATGGTCCGACTGACCGATCCTGGCGCCGAACCGATGCCGGCCACTATTCCCACATCCAGCTCCAGCGCCAGTTGGTCCACCGACAGCAGCGTCAGATAATCGCCGCCCAGCAATAACTGCCGGATGGTCATCACCGATCCGCATTCGATCGGAACGGCGGGCAGCTCTCCACCCATCGCCTCCAGCATGCGCTGCCACAATTGCCGCAGCGGCGCGCCTTCGGGCGGCAAGATCCAGGGAAAACGGCGCAGATCGTCGGGAGTCCATCCGCCCGTCAACGGATGCCCCGCACGCCCGATGATGATCGGCCGGTCCTCGAACAAGGGCGTCTGCGTCAGATCCTGCCCGATGGAGGGATCGCGCAGCGCGCCGATCATCATGTCGACCTCTCCATCGCGCAATGGGCCGACCAGCTCGGCGTGGGAGCCTTCATGGACGCTGATGTCGACCTGCGGATATTCGGCGCGAAAGCGGGCAATGGCGGCCGGCAACAGCCGCGCGCGGGACAACGGCATGGCGCCTACCACGATCCGCCCGCTTTCCTGCCCCCTGAGGACCGCAATATCCTCCAACCCGGAGCGCAGCTCTGCCAGCGCCAGCCGCAACCGCCGCGCCAGCAGCGCGCCCTGTCGGGTAAGCGCCAGACCCCGCCCGCGCCGGTCAGCGAGCCTGTAGCCCATGGCGAGGCCCAGATCGCCCACCGCCCGGTGCAGCGAGGGTTCGGTCACGCCCGCTTCCGCCGCTGCCGCCGGGTAGCTGCCGGCCCGCGCCAGCGCGACGAAAGCGCGAATCTGCGCCGCCGTCACCCGACGGCTGCCTATCAGCCGCAGCGCCGCATCGACCCGTGGCGCCAGCGCCAGCGCCGCCTCGGTCGGGGCCATGCCGCCCGGTAGCCGCTCGAACAGGGGCAGGCCCAATTGCGCCTCCAGCTTGGCTATGCCCTGGGTGACGGCCGGCTGCGTCAGATTGACCGCGCGGGCGCCGAGCGAAACGCTGCCCTGTTCCACGACGGCGGCCATGGCGGCAAGATGGCGGATATTGAACTGATCGGGGGCCATTCAGGAGTATTAGCAAAAATTTATAGGCGCCGCATAGATCGGATTTGTCGACACCTCGCGACTTGGTTCATGGGAATATCAGCTTTATCCCTGGGAGTAGGATCATGTCCGGCGTCGTTGTCCAGAATATCGAGCGGGCGGAGCTTTCCATCATCGACGGCCTGGCCCGATGCGGCGTCGCCACCGTGCATGAGGCGCAGGGCCGCACCGGCCTGCTCGCATCCTATATGCGCCCGATCTACAGCGGCGCGCGGATCGCGGGCAGCGCCGTCACCATCTCCGCGGCTCCGGGCGACAACTGGATGGTCCATGTCGCGATCGAGCAGTTGAAGGAGGGCGATGTCCTGCTGCTGGCGCCGACCAGCCCCTGCACCGACGGCTATTTCGGGGATTTGCTCGCGACCTCCGCCCAGGCGCGCGGGTGCCGGGGGCTGATTATCGACGCGGGCGTGCGCGACGTGCGAGACCTGACCGCCATGAATTTTCCCGTCTGGTCGAAGGCGGTCCACGCACAGGGCACGGTCAAGAATACGCTGGGCAGCGTCAATGTTCCGGTTGTGTGCGCCAATGCGCTGGTCAATCCCGGCGACGTGGTGATCGCGGACGATGACGGGGTTTGCATTGTGCCCCGTAACGATGCGGCCGCGGTGCTGGAAAAGGCGCAGGCGCGTGAGGCCGCCGAGGAAGCCAAGCGCCTGCGTCTGGCGGCGGGGGAACTCGGCCTGGACATCTACAATATGCGTCCGCGTCTGGAGGAAATGGGGCTGAAATATGTGTAAGCCCTGCCAAATGGCGAAGGGATACGGGGAATGAACTCCGCGCGCGTCATGTGGATGCGCGGCGGCACGTCCAAGGGCGGCTATTTCCTCAGCGAAGACCTGCCCGCCGACGCCGCCGCGCGCGATGCCTTCCTGTTGCGGATCATGGGTTCGCCCGATCCGCGCCAGATCGACGGCATGGGCGGCGCCGATCCGCTGACCAGCAAAGTTGCGCTCGTGAAGAAGTCGGAGCGGGAGGGCGTCGATGTCGACTATCTCTTCCTGCAGGTCTTCGTGGATCAGGCGATCGTCAGCGACGCGCAGAATTGCGGCAATATCCTGGCCGGCATCGGCCCCTTCGCCATCGAGCGCGGACTGGTGCCCGCACAAAGGGGCGAAACCCGCGTCGCCATCTTCATGGAAAATACCGGGCAGATCGCCATCGCCACCGTAAAGACGCCGGACGGAAAGGTCCGCTATGACGGCGAGGCAAGGATCGACGGCGTGCCCGGCGGCGCCGCGCCCATCCCTCTGGAATTTCGCGACACCGCCGGCTCCTCCTGCGGCGCGCTGCTACCCACCGGCAACGCTTTCGACGAGGTGGAGGGCGTGCGCGTGACGCTGATCGACAATGGCATGCCATGCGTCGTCATGAAGGCCCAGGATGTCGGCGTCACCGGCTATGAGGACCGTGAGACGCTGGACAACGACACGGCGCTGAAGGCCCGGATCGAGAAAATCCGGCTTGCCGTGGGTGAGCGGATGAACCTGGGCGACGTCAGGGAAAAATCCGTGCCCAAGATGATGCTCGTTGCCCCGCCCCGCAACGGCGGCGCGATCACTGTGCGCAGTTTCATCCCCCATCGCGCTCATGCCTCGATCGGCGTGCTGGGCGCGGTCAGCGTCGCGACGGCGTGCCTGATCGAAGGCTCGCCGGCGGCCGAGGTGGCGAGCATAGCCGCAGGCAGCCGCAAGACCCTGTCGGTCGAGCATCCAACGGGCGAAACCACCTGCGTCATGGAACTGGACGAGAATGGCGCCGTCGCGAGCGCAGCAATGTTGCGCACGGCGCGCAAGTTAATGGATGGAGAGGTTTTCGCATGAGCGCCAATGACGCCGGCCGCATCATTTCCTGGCACGAAAATCCCTCTGTGCCCGCCTTCACCCCGCCGCCGGGTGCGGTGGACGCGCATTGCCACGTCTTTGGCCCGATGGCGGACTTTCCCTTCAGTCCCAAGGCCAAATATCTGCCGGAAGACGCGGGCCCGGACATGCTGTTCGCGCTCCGCGACAGGCTGGGCTTCGCGCGCAATGTCATCGTCCAGGCGAGTTGCCACGGCACCGACAACAGCGCGACCCTGAATGGCATCGCCAAGTCCGGCGGAAAGGCGCGCGGCGTCGCCGTGGTCGATCCCGCCATCACCGACGCCGAACTGGAAAGGCTGCATGCGGGCGGGATGCGCGGGGTGCGCTTCAATTTCCTCAAACGCCTGGTCGACGACGCACCCAAGGACAAGTTTCTGGAGATCGCAAAGCGCATTCAGCCGCTCGGCTGGCATGTAGTGGTCTATTTCGAGGCGGATATATTGGAGGAAATGCGCCCCTTCCTCGACGCGATCCCGACGCTGATCGTGATCGACCATATGGGCCGGCCTGACGTCGCCCAAGGCCCGGATGGCGCGGAGATGCGGGCGTTCCGCCAACTGCTCGACAGCCGCGACGACATATGGACCAAGGTGACCTGCCCCGACCGGCTCGATCCCAGGGGCGCGCCTTGGGACGATTTTGCTCATGCAGTCGCGCCGCTGGTCGCGGACTATCAGGATCGGGTGCTGTGGGGCACGGACTGGCCGCATCCGAACATGGAAAGGGCGATTCCCGACGATGGCGCGCTGGTCGATATGATCCCACGCATCGCGCCCACCGCCGAATTGCAACGCAAGCTGCTCGTTGACAATCCTATGCGACTTTACTGGCCCGGCGAATAGCGGCGATCGCGTGCGTCAGCGATAGGGCGAAAACTGTTTCGGCGGCACCACGCAAAATGACGGAGCGGCCCTATAGCGCCCGCAATGCCCGCGCGGGCCGCACCGACATCAACGGGACCGAGCCGAGCAGCCCGATCCCCAGCGTCAACACGGCGCCCACCCCCAAAGTCGACAGCACCAGCAGCCAATCCGGCGCCCAGCCGAACCGGAATATCTGCACGATCACGAACCACGCCGCCGCCAACCCCAACCCCAGCGCCACCAGCGCCAGCACCCCGGCGAGCAGCGCATATTCGATCGCCTGCGCGCCCAATATCTGCCCGCGCGTCGCGCCGAGCGTCTTCAGGATCACGCTGTCATAGGCCCTCGCCTGCCGCGACGCCGCGATCGCGCCGATCAGCACGGCGATGCCCGCCAGGATCGCGACCGATCCCGCCAGCACGATCGCGGTCGACATCTGCCCCAGCAGGACGGTGACCTGCGCCACCACCTCGCCCACCGCGATGATGGAAACAGAAGGGAAAGCCGCCAGCAGCGCGCGCGTCATCGCTCCCTCCGGCGCGCCTTTCATCGTAATCGTCGCTGACAGGCTGTGCGGCGCGCTGCGCAGCGTGTTGGGCGAGAAGACCATGATGTAGTTGAAGCCCATCGTCTCCCAATTGACCTGCCGTAGCGAGGCGATCCGCGCCTCGATCTCGCGCCCCAGCACCGACACGGTGAGCATGTCGCCTATTCCCACACCCATCACCTTCGCCGCTTCGCGGTCGAGCGAGATCAGCGGCGGCCCGGCATAGTTTCGGGGCCACCATTGTCCCTTCACCAGTTCCGATCCCTCGGGCAGCGCATCGCTATAGGTGACGCCCCGCTCGCCGCGCAGGAACCAGGCGCCTTCGGGCAGTTCCTTGAGGTCAGCCACGCGCTGCCCGCCATAGGCGACGATCGTTCCGCGCAAGGTCGGCACCATATTGACCTTGGCCCCTGGCGCCGCCTTTGCGACGAGCGAGAGGAACCGGGCCTTTCCGGCAATGGGGATGTCCAGCACGAACTGGTCGGGCGCGGTGCGAGGAACGGTATTGCGGATTTCGGCGCTCAGGCTCGACTGGATCGCGGCAAGCGTCACGAACAGCGTCAGGCCCAGCCCGAGCGCCACCACCAGCGCGGATGTCTGCGCGCCCGGCCGGTGAAGATTGGCCACCGCCAGCCGGGCAAGGGGACGGCGCGGCGCGGGCGCAAGGCGCGCCACGCGCCGGACCAGCAGCCCGACCCCAGTCAGCAGCGCCAGCACGGCGGCGACGGCGCCCAGCATCGACGCCGCGAACCATGGCTCCCGCGCTGTGCCCAGCGCCAGCGCGACGGCCGCCGCCCCGGCCGCGCCCACCGCGATCATGCTCGCGCGGTCGAAGCCGCGCCGTCTGTCCACCGTCTCGCGGAACAGTGCGGCGGCGGGCAGGGTCCGCGCATGCGCCAGCGGCGGCATGGTGAAGATGAAGGCGATCAGCAGGCCGTAAAGCGCGCTGGTGACGAGCGGCCAGGGGGCCATGGCGAAACCCGGTTGCACCGGCAATATGTCCCGCATCGCCGTTACCAGCCCCAACGGCAGCACGATTCCCGCCGCCAGCCCGCATCCGACCGCCAGCATGGCTACCGCGCCGATCTGCATAAGGTAGATGCGCGCAATGTCGGCGGACGACGCGCCCAATATCTTCAGCGTCGCGATGCCGTTGCGCTTGATCGTCAGATAGGAGGCGACGCCGTTGCTGACCCCGATCCCGGCGATGGCGAGCGCGGCGAGGCCGATCAGGGAGAGGAACTGCCCCATCCGCTCCAGGAAGCGGCTGGTCCCCGGCGCTGCCCCGTCGCGGTCCTTGATCTCGAAGCCGGAAGACGGAAAGGCGTGTTTCAGCCGGTCCCCGGCCGCCCCGGCATCCCCGCCCGCCGCCATGCGGATGCGATATTTGCTTTCGTAGAGACTCCCCGGCTGGATAAGGCCCGTGCGCCTGATGCCCTCCATCGATGTGAGGGCGACCGGACCCAGGGTGAAGCCCTCGCCCACCCGGTCGGGCTCGTCCGCGATGATGTCGCGGATGCGGAAGGTCGCCGTGCCGTAGCGCAAGGCCTCGCCCGGCTTCACGTCCAGCCTGTCCGCCAGCGCTTGGCCGATCGCCAGTTCATCCGCGCGCATCGGCCCTGCCCGCCCACCTTTCAGCATCAGCGTGCCGTAGAATGGATAGGCCGCATCCACGCCTTTGAGTTCGGTCAGCACGGCGGATGGGCCGTTGCCGCTTCCCACCCGCTGCGCCATTGCGCGCAGCCTGATCGTCTCGCTGAGCAGGCCTTCGCGTCGGAACGCCGCTTTCTCGGCCGCGCTCGCCTCGCGCTGCGACATCGCCACTTCGACATCGCCGCCCAGCAGCAATTGTCCCTTGCTCGCAATCTCGCCGGTGATCGCGGCGGTCAGGCCGCCGATCGTCGCCAGCGTCGCGACGCCCAGGAACAGGCAGATGAACAGCAACCGCAGCCCCCGAAAGCCACGATGCAGGTCGCGCCGGGCGATCCGCCAGCAGCCCCGCCAGCCAAGCCCCGTCACGGCCTCCGGTCCGCGATGATCCGGCCGTCGCGCATCTCGACGATGCGGTCGCACCGCTCGGCCACCCCAGGATCATGGGTGATGATCACCAGCGTCGCGCCGTTCGCTTGCCGCCGGGCGAACAGCAGTTCGACGATCGATCCGCTGGTCGCGCCGTCCAGATTGCCCGTCGGCTCGTCGGCAAAGATGATGTCCGGTCCCGGCGCGACAGCGCGGGCGATGGCCACGCGCTGCTGCTCGCCCCCCGAAAGCTGGGCCGGATAATGATGCAGCCGGTGTCCCAGCCCCACCGCCTCCAGCTCGTTCGCGGCGCGGGCGAAGGCGTCCCCGAAGCCTGCCAGCTCCAGCGGCACGGCGACATTTTCCACCGCCGTCATGGTGGGCAGCAGGTGGAAGCTCTGCAACACGATGCCCACGCGCCCGCGCCTGGCCCGCGCCAGCGCATCCTCGTCCAGCGGTCCATAATCGATCCCCGCGACCCGTACCTCGCCGCCGCTCGCGCGCTCCAGCCCCGACAGGATCGCCATCAGCGACGACTTGCCCGACCCCGACGGCCCCAGGATCGCCAGGCTCTCCCCCTTGGGAATGGAAAGGTCGATGCCCTTCAATATGTGAGTGGGCGCTTCGCGGGTGCCGAGCGAGAGCGTGACATTGCGCGCTTCAATCGCGATATGGGCGTGGGCGGACGAACCGTGCATCAGCGAAAGGAACCCCATGAAGGCGGGAAGATGGTCGATATATGTGGGCGCCATAGCGATTGTGCAATTGCTCACCGCCTGTTCGAGCGAACCAGCCGCCAGCAACAGCGCCGCGCCGTCCGCGCAGGCGCAGAATAACGCCACGCCGGTCGAAGACGGCAAGCTCGTCATGGTCTTCGGGGACAGCCTCTATGCGGGCTATGGCGTGGCCCAGAATGAAAGCTTCCCCTTCCGCCTCGAACAGGCGCTGAAGGCCAAGGGCCTGGCGGTCCGGGTCCACAATGCCGGGGTTTCGGGCGAAACCTCTTTGGGGGGCATGCAACGCCTCGCCTTCGCGCTCGACGGCCTGCCGCGCAAACCCGACCTGTTGCTCCTTGACCTTGGCGGCAACGACATGTTGCGCGGCCTTCAACCGGAGGAGAGCGAAAAGAACCTGCGCGCCATATTGGGCCAGCTCAAGCAGCGGCAGATTCCCGTGCTGCTCACCGGCATGCTGGCCGCGCCCAATATGGGCAAGGACTATGACGCGAAGTTCAACGCCATCTATCCCCGTCTCGCCAAGGATTACGACCTGCCGCTCTACCCCTTCTTCCTCGACGGCGTCATTGGCGACCCCAAGCTGATGCAGGCGGATTCGATCCATCCGAACCCCGCTGGCGTGACCGTCATCGTCGGCAAGATCGCGCCCGTCGTAACGAGGTTGCTAAAGGACGGATAGAGTGGTCCCAGCCAGGGCATGCTGCATTAAATCAGACGGTCGCAATCACCCGATCATCATCAGGCTGGCATTCCCGCCCGCAGCGGTCGTGTTGATGGAGGTCGACACTTCCTCCAGCAGCCAGTCGAGCGGATAGGAGCCGTCCGCACCGGCCGCATGAACGCTGACGATCGGCCCCGGCAGGGCGGCCACGGCTTCCCCGACAGCCCTGATCCGCCCGGAGTCGCCTTCTACCAGCATCGCCGCGACGGGACCGTCCGCCTGCTGCGTGAAATGAGCGGCAATATCGGCAGGCAGCCCTTGCGGCAGCGCCATATCCTGCAACACCCCTCGATTGCCCGTGGCCAGCACCGCCGCCATCTGCTGCAACAGACCCTGCCCCGTCGCAGGCTGCATCCCGATCTGCCCGCGCGGATGCAGCGCATAAAGATTACGTTCCCCCACCGGCCCCGGCAGCGCCATCTCGACGCCCAGAGCCGAGGCATCGCCATAGCGCCGCGCCATGGCCGCTGCCTCCCCTTCGCCCTGCCCCGCCAGCCAGTCGGCAAAATCGTCCAGCGCCGATGGACGATGCCCGGCCCGTTCGGCAAATACCGGCGCAGCAGTCACCAGCCGTCCCAGATAGAACGGCCCGCCCGCCTTGGGGCCGGTGCCCGACAGGCCGCGCCCGCCAAAGGGCTGCACGCCCACGATGGCGCCGATGACATTGCGGTTCACATAGAGATTGCCGGCCTTCACCCGCCCCGTCACCTGCGCGATGGTGTCGTTCAGCCGCGTGTGCAGACCGAAGGTCAGCCCATAGCCGGTCGCATTGATCGCATCGATCAACGCATTCAACCCGGCGCGGGGAAAGCGGATGACATGCAGCACCGGACCGAAAACCTCGCGCTTGAGTTGCGCTATGTCGTCGATCTCGATGATCGTGGGCGGCACGAAGCTGCCATGCGCGGTTCCCTCGGAAAGCGGTTGCTGCTCCACGGCGCAGCCCAAAGCGCGCATCGCCTCTATATGCCGCTCGATCCCCGCCTTCGCCTCATCGGTGATGACAGGGCCGATGTCGACCGCCAGCCGGTCAGTCCGCCCGATGCGCAATTCCCTGAGCGCACCCTTCAGCATCGCCAGGATATGGTCCGCCACATCCTCCTGCAAACAGAGGATGCGCAGCGCCGAACAGCGCTGCCCCGCGCTGTCGAAGGCGGAGGCGATCACGTCCGCCACCACCTGTTCCGCCAATGCGGAACTGTCGACGATCATCGCATTCTGCCCGCCCGTCTCCGCGATCAGCGGAACGGGCCTGCCCGATGCGGACAGGCGCGAAGCCAATTGCCGCTGGATCAGCCGCGCCACTTCGGTCGATCCGGTGAACAGCACTGCAGCCGTCTGCGGCGCCGCCACCAGCGCCGCGCCAACCTCTCCCGCGCCGGGCACAAGCTGCAACGCATCGCCAGGCACGCCCGCCTCGTGCAGCAACCGCACCGCCTCCGCCGCGATCAGCGGGGTTTCCTCGGCGGGCTTGGCCAGTACCGGATTGCCCGCGACCAGCGCCGCCGCAACCTGCCCGGTGAAGATCGCGAGCGGGAAATTCCATGGGCTGATGCACGCCGCCGGCCCCAAGGCCGCCTGCGCCGGACCAAAAGCCTCCCGCGCCTGCGCCGCATAATAGCGCAGGAAATCGATCGCTTCCCGCACCTCGGCTATGGCGTTGGGCAGCGACTTGCCCGCCTCTCGCACGATCAGGCCCAGCAGGATCGGCATGCGCTCCTGCATCGCATCGGCGGCCCGCTCCAATATCGCGGCGCGATCCGCCACCGGAACCTGCGGCCATTCGCTCCCGCCGGCGCGAATGACCGCAGAGCGCGCATAATCCCCCGACGCATCGAACACTGTCCCGACAACATCGCGCCGGTAGGCGGGGTTCAGCACCAGCCGCGCCGTGCCTTCCTCCCCCGCCGCCGCCGTCCAACCGATTTGTGCGCTGTCCTCCAGCGCTTGCGCCAGCGCCGCCAGCGCATTCTCATCACTGAGGTCGATGCCGTCGGAATTGCGCCGGTCAGGATACAAGCCGGACGGCAGAGCGATCTCCGGATGCCGCGCCCCCGGATGCGCCATCGCCAACATCTGCTCGACCGGATCAGCGATCATCTCCTCCACCGGCACCGCCGGGTCGGCAATGCGGTGGACGAAGGAACTGTTCGCGCCGTTTTCCAGCAGGCGCCGCACCAGATAGGCCAGCAGCGTTTCATGCGTGCCGACGGGCGCATAGATGCGGCAGGGGCGGTCGAAATTCCCCTTCCCCACCACCTGTTCGTACAGCGGTTCGCCCATGCCGTGCAGGCACTGGAACTCATAGTGGCCGAGCGTGAAATCCGGACCCGCGAGATGATGGATGGTCGCCAAAGTCTGCGCGTTATGCGTCGCGAACTGCGGGAAGACATGGCCGGTCGCCGCCAGCAATTTCTTCGCGCAGGCGATATAGGCGACGTCCGTATGCACCTTGCGCGTATAGACCGGGAAGTCCGCCAGCCCATCGACCTGCGCCCGCTTGATCTCCGCATCCCAATAGGCGCCCTTGACCAGACGCACCATGATCCGCCGCCCGGCCCGCTGGGCCAGATCCACGATCCAGTCGATCACGAAGGGGCAGCGCTTGCCATAGGCCTGCACCACGAAGCCAAGGCCGTTCCATCCCGAAAGGTTGGGGTCCAGCGCTAGACTCTCCAGCAGGTCGAGCGACAGTTCCAGCCGATCCACCTCCTCCGCATCGATATTGAGGCCAATGTCATAGCCCTTGGCGAGCAGCGCCAGTTCCTTCACGCGGGGCAGCAATTCCCCCACGACCCGCTCCGCCTGGGCGCGGGAGTAGCGAGGATGCAGCGCCGACAGCTTGATAGAAATCCCCGGCCCGGCATAGACGCCGCGCCCGTCCGACGCCTTGCCGATGGCGTGGATGGCCTGCCGGTAATCTTCCAGATAGCGCGCCGCGTCAGCCGCCGTCGTCGCCGCCTCCCCCAGCATGTCATAGCTGTACTGGAAACCCTTGGCCTCCTGCGCCCTTGCGCGTTTCAGTGCCTCCGCGATCGTCTCGCCAGTCACGAACTGCTCGCCCATCATCCGCATGGCGAGGTCCACGCCGCGCCGGATGACCGGCTCGCCCACGCGCGCCACCAGCCGGGTCAGCGCCGCGCCCAGGCCCCGGTCGTCGACGCTGCCGACCAGCTTGCCCGTGACCACCAGTCCCCAGGTCGCCGCATTGACGAACAGCGATCTGCCCCCGCCCAGATGCCCGCCCCAGTCGCCATCCGCGATCTTGTCGCGGATCAGCGCGTCGCGGGTCGCATCGTCGGGGATGCGCAGCAGCGCTTCGGCCAGGCACATCAGCGCCACGCCTTCCTGGCTGGAGAGCGAATATTCCTGCACCAGCGCTTCGACCCCGCTGCCATTGCGGTTGGCGCGCAGCCTCGTCACCAGCCTGCGCGCCGTTTCCCGGACCGCCTGCCGCATGGCGTCGGGCAGCGCGGCGGCTTCCAGCAGGGGCGCCATGCATTGCGCCTCGTCGCGGCGATAGGCGGCGGTGATGGCCCGACGAAGCGGCGATTGTGCGCGGATGGCGGGGGCGAAATCAGTGAAGGGGGGCGGGTTCGTCATGCATGCCATGATAGAGAAATCATGACATGCAGACCGACTTATGAATAGCGGATAGTCAGGCAATATGCCTTATTATCGGCAGTTTTCCAGTTAAATAACCTTTATATCACGCCCATGCCGGACAAAAATCCATCCACCCTCAATCCTCGTCGATCAGGATGCGCACTGCCGCGCCGTCGGTGTCGTCGAACTGGCCATCGCCCAGCGCCCAGAAAAAGGCCGCCAACCCCAGCAATCCCAGACCGAGAGCGATCGGGATAAGCAGGCTGAGACCGGTCATTTCACGACTCCTTTCAGGCGCAGGGCATTGGCGATGACGATCAGCGAGGATGTCGACATGGCGACCGCCGCGACCAGCGGCGTCACCTTCCCCGCTATGGCCAGCGGCACCGCCAGCACATTATAGCCGATCGCCAGTGCGAAATTCTGCTTCACCACGGCCACCGTCCGCCGCGCCACATGCACAGTAAGCGCCACCGGCGCCAGCCTGTCGCCCAGGAACACGGCATCGGCGGCGAGTTGACTCGCATCGCTGGCGGAAGCGGGCGCCATGCTGGCATGGCCCGCCGCCAGCGCCGGGCCGTCGTTCAGCCCGTCACCGACCATCAGCACCTTTTCGCCCTTGCCCTTCAGCCGCCCGATCAGCGCCAGCTTGTCCGCCGGGCGCAGATGGCCGATGGCGGTGGCGCGGGTTTCGCGGGCGATCGCCTCCAGCGCATCGGGGCGGTCACCGCTGGCGATCAGCAGCTTCATCCCCATGCCGCGCAGGGCGTCCAGCGTGTCCGCCGCGTCGGGCCGCAAGGCGTCGGTGAAGCTCAGCAACATGGCTTGATCGCCGCGTCGATATTCCGCCGCCAGCCCGAACAGGTTGATAAGGCTGCGCGGACGCGCCAGCGAGACGGATAACCCTTCATATTCCGCGAAAACCCCCTCTCCGGCGATTTCGCGAATATGGTCGAGCGCTGCGGGCGTCACGCCCTTCGCCTCCAGCGCCTGCCTCAAGGCGACGCTCAGCGGATGACGCGAGGCCTGCGACAGAGCCAGCAGAATCGAGCGGTCGTCGCTCCACAGGCGGCGCAGCCCCTGTGGCACGGGGCGGCCCAGCGTCAGCGTGCCGGTCTTGTCGAACACCGCTTCGCTGACCTCCGCCAACCGTTCCAGCGCCGATCCGTCCTTGACCAGCACGCCCCGCCGCATCAGCGCGCCGCAGGCGACGATCTGCGCCGCCGGCACCGCCAGCCCCAAAGCGCAGGGGCAAGTGATCAGCAGCACTGCGACCGCAATCAGCAGCGACTGATGCACCCCCGCTCCAGCGATCATCCATCCCGCAAAGGACAGCGCCGCGAGCAGATGGACGCAGGGCGCATACAGGCGAGCCGCCCGGTCCGCGAGGCGGACATAGCGCGACTTGCTCTGGCCCGCCTCCTCCATCAACCGGGCGATGTCGGCAATGACGGTATCGGCCCCCGCCGCCGTCACCTCCACCCGGATCGGCCCGTCGATGTTGAGCGCGCCCGCCTGCACGCTGTCGCCGGGACGAACCCGCACCGGGGCGCTTTCTCCGGTCAGGAAAGCGATGTCGAGTCCGCTTTCGCCCTCCAGCACACGCCCGTCGGCGGCCAGCCTTTCGCCCGCCGCCGCCAATATCGTCATGCCTGGCCGCAGGGCGTCGGCGCGGATCCAGCGGCTGCTGCCATCCGCCGCCAGCACCAGCGCGCCGGGCGCGGTCTGCTTGAGTAGCGCCGCCACACCCGCCCGCGCCCGCCCGCGCATCATGCTGTCGAGCGAGCGCCCTGCCAGCAGGAAGAACAGCAGCATCACCGCCCCATCGAACCAGGCGTGGGCGCCCCCGGTCACGGTTTCATACAGGCTCATGCCGGTCGTCAGCAGCACGCCGATGCTGATCGGCACATCCATATTGGTCCGCCCCTGCCGCAGCGCCGCCCAGGCCGAACGGAAGAAGGGCTGACCCGCATAAGCGACCGTAGGCAGAGCGATCAGCGCGGAAAGCCAATGAAACATCTCCCGCGTCGCGCCCGCAGCCCCGGACCAGACCGACACCGACAGCAGCATGATATTCATCGCCGCGAAGCCCGCCACCACCAGCGCGCGCGTCAGCCGCCTGCTTTCGGCCGCCGCGACATCCATACCGGCATCGGCCAGCGGCTCCGCTTCGAACCCAAGCGCAGCGATGGCGGCGCGCAGGTCAGGCGGGGTCAGAGCCGGATCGTGCCGGATGGCGACCCGCTTCGCGCCCATATTGACCCGCGCCGACACTATGCCGGGCTGGCGGGGCAGCCCCTCCTCAATCTTGGCGATGCAGCTCACGCAATGGATGCCGGGGACGGCGAACAGGCTTTCGGTCGTCTCCTCCGTCGCAGGATCGGGGATCAGCGCTTTGGTGGCCATCAGTCGACCTCCCTCAACAGATGGTCCTCGCGCCCGGTCAGGCGCAGGTCGAAGCGGACCTGCCAGCGGCCCATGGGCAAGGCGCGGTCGCTGGCGTAGACGCCCGGCGCAGTTTCGCGGAATGCCAGCGACAGGTCCGGCGCCCGCCCCAGCGGATGCTGCGCGACCGCCGTTACGCCGCCGCCCGCCACGGGCGCGCCCTTCGCGTCGGTCAGGGTCAGGCGCACATGTCGCGCCACGTCCACCGTGACCGCGTCCCGCCATCCCAGCCGCTTCTGCGCGCGGGCATCAGCCAGCCAGCCGTTGAATTTCTGGCTGGCGACATAGCTGTTTTCGACCACGGTGCCGCCAAAGGACCGCACCGCAATGGTCGCCATCAGCATGTTGACCGCGATCACCACGGCGAAGAACGCGACCAGGATCGCCGTCATGTGCCAGCCGGTGAAGCGGCGGGTGGGGGATGGAGCAGGGGTCATGCTTCAGGGCCTTTCAAATCGGGCGGGTTCGCTGGCATTGCCGCCTTCGCGATCCATGGCGCGCGCGGTGAAGCGAAAATCCTGCCGCGCCCGGCCGCCGGGCGACAGCGTCAGAAAGATGCGCAGTTTCGCCACGCTGTCGGCAGGCACGGTGGTCCGCACTGTAGACGAAGCCGCCTCACGCGATCCCACGTCGGTCCAAATCCTGCCGCTGGGCAAGCCGCTGAGGCCGATTTCCATCTGGCGGGGCCGCGCCTCCATATTGCGCAGCTTGACCGTATAGGCGTTGCGGATCGCGCCGTCGGACAGGCGCACGAAGATCGGGTTGCGGTCCTGCTGCGCGCTGATTTCCAGCCGCTCGCGCGCACCGAGCGCGAACAGCATGGCCGCGCCGATACCGGCCCAGACGGCGAAATAGGCGATGGTGCGGGGCCGCAGCAGAGTCGTCAGCACCGGGCGCGGGGCCGCGCCCTTTTGCTCCGCCTCGGCATCGTCCTGCGTGCAATAGTCGATCAGGCCGCGTGATCGCCCGACCTGCGCCATCACCTTGTCGCAAGCGTCGATGCAAAGCGCGCAAGTGATGCAGCCGATCTGCGGCCCTTCGCGAATATCGATGCCGGTCGGGCAAACCGCGACACATTGGTTGCAGTCGATGCAGTCGCCATAATCGACCGGATGCGCTTGGGCCTTCTTCAGGCTGCCGCGCTTCTCGCCGCGCCAATGCTTGTAGGTGACGACCAGCGATTTTTCGTCCAGCATCGCCGTCTGGATGCGCGGCCAGGGGCACATGTAGATGCATACCTGCTCGCGCATGAACCCGCCCAGCACGAAAGTCGTCGCGGTCAGCACCCCCACCGTGGCATAGGCGACTGGCGCGGCGGTCCCGCTCCAGAATTGCTGCTGCAAGGTCGGCGCATCTGCGAAATAGAATATCCATGCGCCGCCGGTTATGAAAGCGATCCCCAGCCAGATCGTCCATTTGACGAGACGCCGGGCGACCTTGGCCGCGCCCCACGGCGCCTTGGCAAGCTTCAACTGCGCATTGCGGTCGCCGTCGATGAAGCGCTCTACATGCTGATAGAGATCGGTCCACACGGTTTGCGGACAGGCATAGCCGCACCAGGCCCGCCCCACCGCCGAGGTGACGAGGAACAGTCCGATCCCCGCCATGATGAGCAGGCCCGCGACATAATAGAATTCCTGCGGCCAGATCTCGATCGCGAACATGTAGAAGCGGCGATGGGCGAGATCGACCAGCACCGCCTGATCGGGCGCATAAGGCCCCCGGTCCCAGCGCAGCCAGGGCGTACCCCAGTAGATGGCGAGCGTCACCGCCATGATCGCCCATTTCAGGCGGCGGTAGAAGCCATCCACCGCCTTGGGATAGACGCCCTTGCGCTTTTCGTAGAGCGAGGCGGAACCGGACATCAGCATGGCTTAGCGGCCCACTCCCGCTGCTGCCGGGGCAGTGGCCTCACCGCCGCCTAGGCTGTGCACATAGGCCGCCAGCATGCGGATGGTCGCCTTGTCCAGCTTGTCGTCCCAGCGCGGCATCACGCCATGGCGGCTGTTCCAGACGGTTTCGCGGATCGTCCCGGCGTCGCCGCCATAGAGCCAGATGGCATCGGTCAGATTGGGCGCGCCAAGTTCCCGGTTCCCATTGCCCGCCGGCCCATGGCACACCGCGCAATTATCGGCAAAGACCTTGCCCCCGCGCCGCGACGCCGCGCTCGCCTTGTCCTGCCCGCTGATCGCGCGGACATGCGCCACCACATCGTCGACCTGCGCCGCCGTCAGCAACCGATCCTTGCCGAAGGCGGGCATCAACGACTGGCGCGTGGCATCATGGTTCGGGTTGCGGATGCCGTCGGTGACGGTCTTCTCGATCGTCGCCAGATCGCCGCCCCACAGCCAGTCGTCGTCATTCAGGTTGGGATAGCCCTTTGACCCTGCCGCGCCCGATCCGTGGCACTGGACGCAATGAACGCGGAACGCCGCCCGGCCACCCTCGATCGCCTGCTGCATCCGTTCAGGGCGCCCGGGCAGCGCCGTGATCGGCGTATCGGCAATGGCCTTCCGGATCGGCGCGATCTGCCTTTCCCGCGCCGCCAATTCCTTGTCCAGCGCGCCCCGGCTCGACCAGCCGAGCATGCCGCCGGTCGCCCGGTCGATCATCGGCCAGGCCGGATAGGCGATGGTATAGCCAAGCGCGAACAGGATCGTCGCGTAGAAGGTCCAGAGCCACCAGCGCGGCAGCGGCGTGTCCAGTTCCTGGATGCCGTCCCATTCATGATGCTTGATCTCGGTCCCCGTAGCGGGATCGATACGTTTTTCGTCAGCCATGATCGGCCTCCGCTTTGTCCTCGAAGATGGTGAGCGCCGCTTCCGCGCTGCGCTGTCGCCCATGGGGCAGGAAGTGCCAGCCGATGAGGGTAACATAGACCACCCCCATGAACACCAGTCCCCAGCTATCGGCAAAGTGCCGCAAGGCGTCGTAGCTCATCTCTCGACCTCTTGGGGCTTGGCGCTGTCCACATCGACCAGCGTGCCCAGCATCTGGAGATAGGCGACCAGCGCATCCATCTCGGTCAGCTTGGCCGGATCGCCGTCGAAATCGCGGGCCTGCGCCTTGGGATAGCGCTTGACGAGGTCGCTGCTGTTCGCATCGGGATCGGCCTGGGCCTTGAGGTCGTCATTGGCCTTGGCGATGTCGTCCTTCGTATAGGGCACGCCGACATCGTTGAGCGCGGTCAGATCCTTGCGCATGTCGGGCAGCTTCAACTCACGCTCGGCCAGAAAGGCATAGCCCGGCATGATCGATTCCGGCACCACGGCGCGCGGGTCTTTCAGATGCTGGACATGCCATTCGTCCGAATATCTGCCGCCCACGCGGGCGAGGTCCGGCCCGGTGCGCTTCGACCCCCATTGGAAGGGATGGTCGTACATGCTCTCGGCGGCAAGGCTGTAATGGCCATAGCGTTCCGTCTCGTCCCGAAAGGGGCGGATCATCTGGCTATGACAATTGTAGCAGCCCTCGCGAATGTAGATGTTCCGTCCCGCCAGCTCGAGCGGCGTATAGGGACGCACGCCCTCCACTTTCTCTATTGTGTTATCGATCCAGAAGAGCGGCGCGATCTCCACGATGCCGCCGATGGCGACGACGATCAGCGATGCGATGCCCAGCAGGGAGACATTCCGCTCCAGCCTGCCATGGTCGAAGAACTTGCCCTTGGTCTTGGTTGCCATGTCCGAATACTCCTTCAGGCAGGCTGGCTGACGAGCGGCCGGTCGGCGGCGGCGTCATAGGCGGCGTCGTTCATCGGCTTTTCCTCGCGCAGCGGACTGCCCGCGATGGTCTTGCCGATGTTCCAGGCCATGATGATCGCGCCACTGAGGTACATGAGGCCCCCCGCCGCCCGGATCAGATACATGGGGAACATAGCGCTCACAACTTCGGAGAAGGCATAGACGAGATAGCCGTCGCTGCCATATTCGCGCCACATCAGGCCCTGCATGATGCCAGCGACCCACATCGACGCGGCGTAGAGCACGATGCCCAGCGTCGCCAGCCAGAAGTGCCAGTTCACCAGGCGAAGACTGTACAGCCGCTCGCGCTTCCACAGTCGTGGGGTCAGATAATAGAGGCAGGCGAAAGTGATGAGCCCGTTCCAGCCCAGCGCGCCACTATGCACATGACCGATGGTCCAGTCGGTATAATGGGAAAGACTGTTGACCGCCTTCACTGACATCATTGGACCTTCGAAGGTCGACATGCCGTAGAAAGCCAGCGCCATCACCATCATGCGGATGATCGGATCGGTGCGGATGCGGTCCCAGGCGCCGTTCAGCGTCATGAGGCCGTTGATCATCCCGCCCCAGCTCGGCATCCACAGCATGACCGAGAAGACCATGCCCAAAGTCTGCGCCCAGTCCGGCAGCGCGGTATAGTGGAGGTGGTGCGGACCTGCCCATATATAGAGGAAGATCAGCGACCAGAAGTGGATGATCGACAGGCGGTAGCTATAGACCGGCCGCTCCGCCTGCTTGGGCACGAAATAATACATCATGGCCAGGAAGCCGGCGGTCAGGAAGAAACCGACCGCATTATGCCCGTACCACCATTGGGTCAGCGCATCCTGCACGCCCGCGAAAGCGCTGTAGCTCTTGGAACCGAGCAGACTGACCGGCATCGACAGGTTGTTGACGATGTGCAGCATCGCGATCGTCAGGATGAAACTCAGGTAAAACCAGTTCGCCACATAGATATGCGGCTCGCTGCGGCGCAGGAGGGTGCCGCCGAAGACGACCAGATAGGCGACCCAGACGATGGTCAGCCACAGGTCGACATACCATTCGGGCTCTGCATATTCCTTGCCCTCGGTAATGCCCAGCAGGTAGCCGGTCGCCGCGAGCACGATGAAAAGCTGATAGCCCCAGAAGACGAACCGGGCGAGCGCCGGAAAGGCCAGGCGCGCCCGGCAGGTCCGCTGCACGACATAGAAGCTGGTGGCGATCAGCGCGTTGCCCCCGAAGGCGAAGATGACGGCGGAGGTATGCAGCGGTCGCAGCCGCCCGAAGCTGGTATATTCGATGCCGAGGTTAAGCGCCGGGAAGGCAAGCTGAAGCGCGATATACAGCCCCGCCAGAAAGCCCGCCAGACCCCAGAAAACGGTCGCGATCACGCCCCAGCGGATCGGATCGTCGTCATATTTCCCCTGGGTTTCGGGCATCTTCAGCAGCCCGCGCGTGATCGCCTCATAATCGGCATGCCGCATCGTCAGCACAGCCACAGCCAGCGCGGCGGCGCACACTATCCCCATATGCACGGCAAAGCCGAAGTCCGCCGCCGCCAGCGCCGCCAGAAAGGCCAGCGTCGCAAGCGCGAACCAGCCGCCTGTCTTCCAAACCAGTTGCTCCATCGCCAACTCGCTCTTTAAATGATGTCCCCGTCAAGGCTTTGCGGCGTCCTTCGCTGCAGAGCCGCCCTTCTGCATTGACCTCTGTCAAAGCCGGCGCCGCGGGTATGTAGGGGAATGTCCGTAGGGCGACACGCATCCCCCTTTTTTCCGTCATCCCCGCGAAGGCGGGAACGACATCATGGAATTAAAGGGCCGGGGACTCACTCCCCCTCGGCCATGCCTTCCAGCCGATCGGCATCGACGATGCGCACCCCGCGCCGACCGGAAAGCGCAATCACGCCCAGCCGCTTCAAATCGCTGATCTGGCGGGAAACCGTCTCGATGGTCAGCCCCAGCACATCAGCGATCTGCTGCCGCGACAGAGGCAGTTCGATCACCCCCTCCCGGTCCGCCCGCAGCCGCCTGTGCATATCGAGCAGCAAGGTCGCGACCTTCTCCCGCGCATTCTTCCGCCCCAGCAGCAGCATCCACGCCCGGGTCCGGTCAAGATCGTCCAGCGTTCGCTGCAACAACCGATGCTCCAGCGCCGGATGCTCGCGCGCGAAGCTGTCGAAGGCGCCCCTCGGATAGAGGCACAGCCGCGCATCGGTCAGCGCCGTGACGCTGTGCGGCGTCCGCGCACCGAAGGGGCGGCCGATGAAATCCGATGCATAGACGACGCCGACGATCTGCTCCCGCCCGTCGCCGGTAGAGGTGGACAGCTTCAGCGTCCCCTCGATCACATTGGCGACCAGCGTGGAGCTGTCGCCCTCCCACATCACGGTCTGGCCGGCCTGCAGCGACACCCGCCGCCCGATCCGGTTCAGCGCGACGCGCTGCTGTTCGTCGAGATCGGCGCAGATCGCCTGATCGCGCACCTCGCAGCGGTCGCAATATTGCCCGCCACAGCCCTTGGACGCCGGCGTCGCCGCCATGACGAACGCCGCATCGCTCTGCGCCTTTTGCGCCAGATCAAATCGCATATCCATGCGCCGATGCATGCCGCGACGGCGCGATGCGACCTATCCGTAATTGTCCCTAGGGTGTGGGACGATCAGGCTCATGAAGGAGGTTGGATTGAGTGCGGCCGGTCTGCGCGCGCCGCTGGCCTTGAAGTCAAAACTTCATCCCCACGCCCACGCCAACGACGAAGGGATCAAGCTCCAGCTTCACCCTCTGCACCCCCGCAGCGGCGGTCGACAGCCGCGCAGTTGTATCGATGTCGATATATTTGACGTCGAGATTGAGAAACATCCGCTCGTTCAGGTCGATGTCGACGCCTACCTGACCTGCCCAGCCGAAGCTGTCCGACATATGCACCTTGGTCGCGCCCACCGCGCCCTCCAGCGCATTCGACGCCCTCTCGTTATAGAACAGCGTATAATTGACCCCCGCCCCGACATAGGGCCTGATCTTCCCTTCGGGCAGGAAATGATATTGCGCCGTCAGCGTCGGCGGCAGCACCCAAGTGGAGGCGAGCCTGCCGATGCCCCCGGTCGTGCCGGTCCGCCCGCTCGCGCTATGCTTGGTGGTCGCGGCGATCAGTTCGAAGCCGATATGGTCGGTCGCCATATAGGTGATGTCGACTTCCGGCATCACGCTGTTGTCGACCTTCACCTTCTCGCCCGGAAAGGCGGGCAGCACGCTTCCGCTCTTCTCATTGGGGGCGACCATGATGCCGCGCAGCCGCACCAGCACATCGCCCTGCGCCGCCTGGGCGGGCGCGGCCAAAATAACGCAACCGGCAGCGGCGCCCAGCAGGATCGTCTTGATGGTCATGTCCTTGAAACTCCATCCCTGTTGTCAGTGCCACCGTCCTGCCGCACCTCGGCGCGCCCGGCATTGATCCTGCGCAACCGGCAATTTGACCTGCCTCAATGCCCCGCTCCCGATGCGATCAGGCGCATTGCGTAGAAAATCAGCTTCGCTGCGGAGCTATTCCGTCAAATCGCAGACTTCCGGTCCGGCATCGACGATGCAGGCACGGTTTGCGGCAGAATGAAACCTATCGTCAGTCCCGGCGCATTGTCCCCGATTTCCAATTGCCCGTCATGCATTGCAACGATCGCCGCGACTAAATTAAGGCCCAGACCATGGCCAGCCGTGGTTCTGCCGCGGTCCATGCGCACGAAACGGCGGAAAATGGCTTCATGCGCGTCACTGGGCACACCAGGTCCATTGTCACAGACCGCAACACGCACCTTGCCGTCACGATTTTCGAGAAGCAGCTGTACGGCCGTGCCGGGTCGCGTGTGCACCTGCGCATTGTCGAGCAGGTTCACGATCGCCTGCGAGAGCAATTCCGGATCGCCTTGCACCGTTGCGACAGCAGCCAGATCCGCGGTCAAGGTGCGACCGCCTTCTTCAACGGCGGGGATATAGCTGTCGGCCATGTCGCGGGCGATTTCCGCCAGATCAACGGTGCGAAAGCTCGCCTTGCGCCGTCCCCCCTCGATTTCGCCGATGCGCAAAATGGCCGCGAACAAAGAGAGGAGCTTGTCCGTCTGATCCAGCGCGGAAGACAGCCTTTCCCTCAAGCGATCGAGACCCTCCTCGCCTTCCAGGCTCTCTTCCAGATGACTGCGGAGCCGGGCCAGTGGCGTGCGCAGGTCATGCGCGATGTCCCCCGACAGCTGACGCAGATTTTCGAGCAGAGCCGTGATCCGATCCAGCATCCGGTTGAGCGAATGGGCCAGCGCGTCAAATTCGTCGCCGGTTCCACTCTCAGGCACACGACGATTGATATCGCCCGCCATGATCCGGTCAGCCGCACCGCTGACGGCGGCCAGGCGACGGCGGAGATAGGCGCCAAGCAGGAGCGCGCCGGTAAGGCTGAGCAGCAGTATGATGGCGAATGCCGCCAGAAAAATGCCGCCTAGCGTCTGGTCGACGCGTTCGACCACCGAACGGTCCGCGCCAACGACCAGGCGCGAGCCATCATCCAGGTCGACGGACCAGGCGCGGGCGACATCCGGCCCTTCCAGAATGTCCTGAAAATCAAGGTTGCTCCAGCCCACCGGCGGACGGCGGGCATGCAGGCCGCCCGCTATCCGCCGTCCGTCCCGCGCAAACACCGCGTAAAGGAGTTCATTGGCGCTGTTGCCTGCCTCTCGCTCGCCGATGGCAAAGGTCAGTCCTTCATGCCCCTCCAGCCGATATTCGGCGATCAGGGCGCCGCTATCCTCGACGATCTGTGCCTCCAACTGGCGCATGAAGGCGGCATGGGCGAAAAGGATCACCGCGACGCCCAGCAACGCCGTCGCCAGCGCAAAGCCCAGCGCATAGACCAGTGCGATGCGATAGGCCGCGCTGCGCAGCGCCCTAGCCATGCATGGCGAGCTTGTACCCGACGCCCCGCACGGCTTCGATGCTGGCAGGCACGCCGCTGTCGCTTAATTTCGAGCGTAACCGGCTGATATGGGTTTCCACGATGCTGGTCTGCGGATTGAAGGTGAAGCCCCAGACCCGCTCCAGCAGCATGGCGCGCGTCACCGGCTCGCCGGAATGACGCATCAATTCCTCCAGCAAGCGCATCTCGCGCGGCTGGAGCGCGACCAGCCGTCCCTTGTAGCGCAAATCCCGCCGCATCAGGTCGAGCACCAGTTCTCCCTCCTCGATCCGGGAACCGGGATCGGGCACATGGGCGCGGCGGGTGATGGCCTGAAGCCGCGCCATCAGTTCGTTCATGGCGAAGGGCTTGCCGACATGATCGTCCGCCCCAGCCTCAAGTCCCTCCACCCGGTCGTCGATGCCGTCGAGCGCAGTGAGCAGCAGCACCGGCACCTGCTGGCCCTGCCTGCGCCATTGCCGCACCAGATCCAGCCCGGTCATGCCCGGCAGCATACGGTCGAGGATGACCGCATCGAAAGACTGTTTCCCGAAATCTTCGGCCGCCTGTTCGGCGCTGGTTACGCCATGCACCGCATGTCCCGCCCGGCGTAGGCCATTTTCGACGAACAGGCGCAGATCGGGATCGTCCTCTACCACCAGAATTTGCAATGCTCAGGCTCCCAATGCTCGGCCTTCATGTCCGGCTGGCGCCGCAAATGTAAGGGCAGGCAGCGGTGCTGGAAACCTTACATTTTCCCACACTTTGAACTGTTATCGAAGCGTCACCGATCCGTCATGGCGCACCCATAGCCGATCCCGCGACGCCAAATGGCTGAAAGGGGACTGATTCATGACCTTTACCACGCTTCGCCGGGCGCTGTTGCTTGGCACCATCGCGACCCTTCCCTGCATCGCCGGCCACGCGACGGCTGCGACGGAGGCCAGCGCTGCCGAGGATCAGGGCATTGCCGAGGGTTCCAACATCCTCGTCACCGCAACCAAGGTCAACGAGATCGCGCCTGTCACCGCCTCGCTCCAGACGACGCAGCCGCAGGCGATCATCTCGCGCTCCTTCGTCGAGGACTCGCTGCCAGCGACCGCCGATTTCAACCAGATCGCGCTGATTTCGCCCAGCGTTTCCAATTTTGGCGGCGCCAACGGTGCGGGCCTATCGGAATCCAAGGCGCAGATCCGCGGCTTTCAGGACGCCGAATATAATATCACCTATGACGGCGTTCCCTTTGGCGACACCAATGATCCGTCGCACCACAGCAACACCTTCTTCCCGTCGAACACGATCGAAACACTGGTGGTGGATCGCGGCCCCGGCAACGCTTCCAATCTGGGCATCGCGACCTTTGGCGGCAGCATGAATCTCTTTTCCCGCGCCACCCGCGAGGATGCGAGCGCGGAACTGAAGGGCAGTTATGGCACATGGAACACATGGCTGACCCGCGCCGTGCTGCAAAGCGGAGCAATCAAGCAGCTGGGCGGCGCGGAAATCATGCTGTCGGGCCAGCATGTCGAATCGGACGGCGCCCGCAGTTACAGCCCCTTCCGGTCGAACAATGTCTTCGGCAAGATGATGATCCCGATCGGCCCGGACGTGAAGCTGACGCTGCTTGGCACCTATAACGAAAACCGCTTCAACCAGCCGGACAAGGATGGCGCGACGCTGAGCCAGGTAGCGCTGTACGGCAAGAATTTCAGCCTGAACGACGACCCCAATAGCCAGACCTATTATGGCTATAACCACACCCACAAGACGACCGATTTCGAGATCGTCAAGCTGGAGGCGAATATCGCGTCCGGATCGACCTTCGAAAACCGGGCCTATACCTACAGCTATGACAATGAAACGCTGAGCGGCAGTGACGTGACGCTCTATGCGACGGCGACACCCGCGCAGATCGCGGCCGCCAATGTCGTCACGCCGGCCCCCGGCGGTACGACCGTCTCCGGCGTGCCGGGCTATACCAAGACCAACAAATATCGCGTCTGGGGCGACATCGCCAAGGCACGCATCCAACTGACCGATTTTGCGACGGTCACGGCGGGTCTGTGGATCGAGCGGGCAAACACTTATCGCCAGCAGCGCGACGTGAACCTTCTCACCCAGGCGCCCAATTATATCGAGAAGAAGATCACGCTGGGCAACTATCCCGCGGGCACGGTCCAGCCGCCCGCCAACATCAAGTTCGATCAGGACAGCCGCACCGATCACGCTGAACTGTTCGCCGAACTGGAGCTGCGCCCGCTGCCCGGCCTGACCATCACGCCCGGCTTCAAGCATGTCGATCTCGAACGGCAGATCAACGCCACCTATAATCAGACGACCCGTTTCGCGCAGAATATCAGCAAGGATTATCAAGCCGACCTGCCTTTCCTGACCGCCAATTATGCGGCGACGGAACAGCTGTCGGCCTATGCGCAGTTCGCAAAAGGCTTTCTTGCCCCGCCGCTCAGCGTCCTTTATGTCGTCTACCCGAAATATTCGACCGCAACGCCGCAGAAGTCGACCAATTATCAGGCCGGTTTCGTCTACCATGGCTCGCACCTTAGCCTTGACGCCGACATCTATTATATCGACTTCCGCAACAAGGTTGCGGTCGACACCACGGCGCCCGCCAGTGAGGGGACCGTCTACATCAACCTCGGCCGGGCGGTATATAAAGGCGTCGAGGGTCAGTTGACCTATGCCTTCGACAATGGCCTTGCGGTCTTCGCCAACGCCTCGCGCAACTATGCCAAGACCCATAATCCGGGCGTAGCGCGCACCCAGATCGCCAATGCCCCGATGTGGACGGCGGCGGGCGGCGTGCTGTTCAAACGGGGGCCGGTCAAATTCTCGCTGATCGACAAATATACCGGCCCTCAATATGCGACTGAGGGCGAACCTGCCGCCTATCGCATCGCCGGGTATAATAGCGCCATCCTGTCGGCCCGTTACGAAATCGGTCCGGTGCGGATCGGCGTCGAGGTGAACGACCTCTTCGACTCGACAAAAATCACCAATATCAACCAGGGCAAGACAGCGCCCTATGACCAATATTTCTACCAGCCCGGCCGGTCGGTCATGGGCGATGTGACGATTACCTTCTGACGAAAGCAGGACGATGACCGGCGTGATGAAATGGGCATTTGCCGCCGGTCTGGCGGGTTGGGGCGCGGCCGGGGCGGCGGCGGATCAACCATCGCCACTTTCGGCCTATATGGTAATGACCGGTGACGGGCCGGTGGCCCGCACCGTCATGGCAGGGATGGATGCCTGCCCCGTCCTGACCATCGACGGAAAGCGCGCGGTGATGAGCGTGCGCGCAGAGCCTGCCGATCTGCCGCAGCGCCCGACCAGATCGAGCGTCGAAAACAGCAAGTCTTCCCGCTTTCCAGTGCGGATATGCGAAGCGCGCATTCCGGCGAATGCGCGAACGATCCATATGGGTGACCGCATTCTTCCGGCGCCGCATGCGTCTGCCCGCCGCATCGTGGTGATCGGCGACACTGGCTGCCGCATCAAGGCGTCGGACCATGCCTATCAGGCGTGCGATGATCCAGAGGCGTGGCCTTTCGCCCGGATCGCAAGGCAGGCGGCCGCCTGGAAACCGGACCTTGTGCTGCATGTAGGCGATTACCTGTATCGCGAAAACCCCTGCGCCGATCATCCGGGCTGCGCGGACAGTCCCTGGGGCTATGGCTGGGACGCATGGGACGCGGATTTCTTCACGCCGGCCGCGCCATTGCTGGCGGCTGCGCCCTGGGTGATGGTGCGCGGCAATCATGAAAGCTGCCTGCGCGCCGGGCAGGGTTGGTGGCGCCTGCTGGCCGCGCAGCCGTTCGTCGCGGGGCAAGACTGCAATGATGCAGGCAATGATGCGCGTGGCGACGAAAGCGCGCCCTTCGCCGTGCCGCTGGGCCGCGGCGCGCAGATCATCGCCATGGACCTTGCCATCATGGGCGAGGACGCGATCCCGGCGGGCGATCCGCGTTACGGGCAGATCCGGGCGGTCCAGCAGACCGTTGCCGACATGGCGAAGGGCCATCGCTTCACCCTTGCCGCCGATCACTATCCGCTTCTGGGCCTGGCCGCCTCCAACAAGCGCGGCCTGCTGCGCATCCAGGCGGGCTATGCCTCGGTGCGGTCCACTTTCGGCGCCGCCGACCCATCCCTGACCCTTGCCGGCATCGACATGCTGGTCGCAGGCCATGTCCACGAATGGCAGCAGGCCGATCTTGGGCCCGGCCACCCCAGCCAGTTCATTTCCGGCATGGCGGGAACGCAGGAGGATGTGACGCAGGTGCCCGCCGACAAAGCCTTGGGGCAGGAGCCTGTGCCGGGCGCCAGGGTTTTTCGGTTCGATAGCTGGACGGAGCATTTCGGCTTCATGACGCTGGAGCGGACGGGCAGGCGGCGCTGGCGGGTCGAGGTTCATGGCCTGACCGGGCAGGTCATCCGCCGTTGCGTCGTCAAGAGCCGGCGCTCCGCCTGCAGGGCTTAACCTTACCATATTGCAATTAGGCGCCTTCCGGGCGCGGTCCTAGAGTCCTCACCATGATGCGCAGGCCGGTGTTCATCCTGTTCTTGCCGCTGTGCGCCTGGCCGCTTGGCGGGTGCCAGTCCTACCGCCCCGCGCCCATGGACGCGGCGGCGCTGGCCCTTGCGCGCCAGCAACGTCCCATCGACTTCGGAGCCGTGCAGGCCGAACAGACGCGGATCGCCCCGGCGACACCCTATGACGCCATGCGTTGGACGCGGCTTTCGCTGCTGGCGGCGCTGCTGGTTCACAATCCCGATGTCGCCGCCGCGCGGGCCGCCATCGCCTCCGCCCGCGCGCAGGAGGCGGCCGCGCATCAAGCTAGCGGCGCGACGCTGACGCTGAGCAGCGAATATGCGAACGACCCTTCGACTCATTCGCCCTGGCTGCTCGGCGGCGCGATCGACGTGCCGCTCGATATGGGGGGACGCCGCGAGGCGCGCATCGCCAGCGCAGCCATCGGCATAGCCATTGCGCGCTATGACTTTGCCGATACGGTCTGGGCAGCGCGGATGCAGGCGCGCCGCGCGCTGGCCGACATGCTGGTCGCCATGCGCGAGGCCGATGCGGCGACCCGGCTCCTCGCCTTCCGCCGTCAGCAGCAGGCGGCGATGGAAAGGCGTCTGAAGGCAGGGGCAGTGACCCGCGCCGATCTGGAACGGGTGCGGGCCGATGCCGCGGCCGCCGCGGCAACCGCCGACGATGCACGCGGCAGGACCGCCCGTGCGCGGCAGACGCTCGCCACCGCCCTTGGGTTGTCCGTCGAAGCATTGGGGGGCATCGCTTTCGATTGGGCGGATTTCGACGAACCCGCGCCGGACCCGATACGGGCCATAGGGGATCGCATCGGTGCGACCGTGGCGCGGGCCGACATCCTCAAGGCCATCGCAGCCTATGACCAGGCGGAAAGCGACCTGCGCAGCGAAATCGCCAAACAATATCCGGCCATCTCCCTTTCGCCGGGCTATACATGGGAACGGGGTCTCACCAAGTTGCCCCTGTCGGTCGGCCTCGCCTTGCCGCCGCTTGACCTCAATCGCCATGCCATCGCCGCCGCGCAGGCGAAGCGGGCGGAGGCCGCGCGCAAATTGGAGGCGGTGGTCGCCGCCGCCAATGCCGCGCTGGACGCCGCGATCATGGAATGCCGCCTGGCCCGCTCCGCGCTGGCGCGGGTACGCAGCGCCGACTTGCCCATCGCCCGCCGCCTTGCGGCGCAGGCCGACGCGCAACTGCGCCAGGGCCAGATTGACCGCACCGACTGGGCCGCCGCACAGGGCGGCGTGCCGCAAGCCGAGCTGGCGCAATGGGCTGCGTTGGCCCGGGTCCATATTGCCGACGCAGCGCTGGAAGATGCGCTGCGCCGTCCCCTCGACGGGCCTGAATTGATGCTGAAATCCGGGGCGCTGGAGCCTGCCGCATGAAAACGCCGTTCCTTGCCGCTGGCTCCGCCTTGTCGGGCGCGGCGCTTGCCTCCGCCTTGTTCCTTGCCTGGCCCGCGCTGACGTCAGACGCGGACGATGCGTCGCCATCCGCCATCGCCCCGGCCACGCCCGAAGGCGTGGTGGCGATCGACCCGGCGCAGGCGTCCCGAGCCGGCATTCATGCCGTAACGCTGATCCCCGCGCAGACAAGCGCGGCCCGCCATGGCCTTGCCCGCGCGCTCGACGTCAGCGCCCTGTCCGCCATCCAGAGCGAGATCGTCAGTGCCCGGGCGGCGCTGACCGCCTCGCAGGAGGACGACGCCCGGCAACGCGCGCTCGCGGCCGCCGATCAGAGCGCCTCCACAAAAGCGGTGGAAAGCGCCCACGCGCAGGCCTTGGCCGATCGAGCGCGGCTGACCGCCGCCATGCAGCGCGTGGGGCTGGAATATGGGCCCGGTCTGGCGCGGCTTTCATCCGCTGCGCTGGGCGATCTGGTCAGGGCCGTCGCCGCAGGGCGGGCCAGTCTGATCCGGCTGGACTTTGCCGATGGCGCGGCCCCCGATACCGGCGTGGCGCGGATCGGCGAAGGCGCGGCGGCGATGCCTGTCCGCCTGCTCGGTCCCGCCGCCGCTGCCGATACCCGTCTGCAAAGCGCGGGTTCGCTGGCGATCCTATATGGCGCGCTGGCGCGGGAGTTGGGGACAGGCCGCGTCCTGCCGGCCAGCATGGCCCAAATGCAGGGCAAGGAAAGCGGCGTCATCGTGCCCCGCGCCGCGCTGTTGCGCTATCGGGGCGGGCTTTGGGTCTATCGCGCCGAGCCGGGCGGCGGCTGGCGGCGGGTCGAGTTGACCGACGCGCGCGCGCAGGCCGATGGCTGGTTCGTGCGCGACGGCCCGAACAACGGTCTGAAACCGGGCGACCGCGTGGCGGCCGACGGCGCGGCTGTGCTTCTTTCGATCGAGCGCGGCGGCGAACCGGCGGGCGAGGACGACTGACGCCATGCTCGCCATCATCGTCCGCCAGAGCGTGCGCCATCCCTGGACGGTGCTGACCGCCGCCCTGCTCCTGCTGCTGATCGGCGGGCTTGCGTTGCGCACCGCGCCCTATGACGTCTTCCCCGATTTCGTGCCGCCGCAGGCCACGATCCAGACCGAAGCGCCCGGCTATGTGCCCGAACAGGTCGAGGCGCTGGTCACGCGCCCGCTCGAAAACGTGGTCAACGGCGCGAATGGCGTGGAGTCCGTGCGGTCGGAATCGATCCAGGGCCTGTCGGTCATCACAGTCACCTTCAAGGACGGATCGGACCCCTATCGCGCGCGGCAGGTGGTGGCCGAAGCGCTGGGCGATGCCGCCGCGCGCCTGCCCGCAGGCGTGGGAACGCCGCAACTGACGCCGCTCACCTCATCGACTATGGACCTGTTGAAGATCGGCTTCACCTCAACGCGGATCGGCCCGCTGGCGCTGCGCGACCTGGTGCAATGGACGGTGCGTCCGCGCCTGCTGGCCGTGCCGGGCGTGGCGCGCGCCAATGTCTTTGGCGGGGAGCAAAGGCGCATCGAAATCCGCCTGCGCCCCGCCGACCTGATCGCTCGCAACCTGTCCATCAGCGACCTGTCGAGCGCCATTCAGGCAAGCGCCTCCGTGCGGGGCGGCGGCTTTGCCGACACGCCCGGTCAGCGCATCCTGGTGCAGCCCGATAATGGCGCGGTCACGGCGAAAAGCCTTGCCCAATCGGTGCTGACGCCGACCAATGGAGGATCGCTGCGGCTGGGCGACGTCGCTGATGTGGTCGATGCGCCCGCGCCGCCATTTGGCGATGCGCTCATCATGGGGAAGCCGGGCGTGCTGCTGGCTCTGTCGAGCCAATATGGCGCCAACACGCTCGACACCACTTTGGCGGTCGAAAAGACGCTGGATGACATGCGACCGGCGCTCGCGGCGCAGGGGGTGACGCTTTATCCTGCGCTCCATCGCCCCGCCAATTTCATCGAGACGGCGCTGGCGGGCATCCGCCATGACCTGGCTGTCGGCGGGCTGCTGATCGGTTTCGTGCTGATCGCCTTCATGCGCAGCCTGCGCGTGGCGCTGATCGCCTTTCTTTCCATCCCGCTCTCGCTGCTGGCGGCGATTTTGGCGCTCGATCAATTCGGGCAGACGATCAACACCATGACGCTGGGCGGTCTGGCCGTAGCGCTGGGCGTGGTGATCGACGACGCCATTGTCGACATAGAGAATATCGCCCGCCGCCTGCGCCTTGCCCCGCCGGACATGCCGCGATCTGCGGTCGTCGAAGCCGCTTCGGTCGAAGTGCGCGCGCCGGTGGTCTATGCGACTTATGTGCTGCTGCTGACCATGGCGCCGATCCTGATGCTGACCGGGCTGCATGGCGCCTTCTTCCGGCCGCTGGCGCTGGCCTTCGCGCTGGCCGTGGCGGCTTCGCTGCTGGTGGCGGTCAGCGTCACGCCGGCGCTGGCCTATCTGCTGCTCCGCAATGTGGCCCATCCCGACGAACCCCGCTTCATCGCCCGCTTCAAGACGGGCCATGAGCGGATCGTGCGCCGCCTCTGCGCCCATCCGCGCCCGGTCGCCCTCGTCGCCGCCCTGACCGGGATCGTCGGCAGCCTGCTGTTCCTGTCACTGGGCAATGAACTGCTCCCCGCCTTTCGCGAGCGGCATTATGTGTTGCAGGTGATCGGACCCACCGGCGCGTCGATGGACTGGATGCGCCGGACCGGCGCGCGCATTTCGCGCGACCTGCTCGCCTTGCCGCAGGTCGCCACGGTCGAGCAGCAGATGGGCCGCGCCGAAGCGGGCGAGGACATATTTCCTCCCAATCGCAGCGAGTTCCATGTCAAGCTGAAGCCCGTCGACGGTGCGGGCGAGGAAGCGGCGCAGACGGGCATCCGCGCCGTTCTGGCCCGCTATCCCGGCATCCAGACCGAGGTGCTGACTTTCCTTGGCGACCGTATCGGCGAAAGCCTGTCAGGCGAAACGGCGGCGGTGGCGATCAGCGTCTATGGCGCCGATCTCGACACGCTGGATCGCGTCGCCGCACAGATTGCGCGGGTCGTGGGTCAGGTGCCGGGCGCCGCCGATGTCCAGGTGAAGGCACCCGCTGGAACGCCCGTGCTGCGCATTCGGCTCGACCATGACCGCATGGCGCTGCACGGCATCACCGCCACCGACGCCTATGATGCCATAGAGATCGCCTTTCAGGGCCATGTCGTCGCGCAGACCAGCGATGCCAACCGAACCGTGGACATTGCGCTTGCCCTGCCGCCATCCCTGAGACAGGATCCGGAGAGCATCGGCGACATGCTGGTCCGCGCCGCCGACGGCACCGCGACGCGCCTTGGCGGCATTGCCGCGATCCGGGAGGAGGAAGGCCGCTCCACCATCGTCCATGATGGCGGCCAGCGGCGGCAGGTCGTCACCGTGAACCCGACGCGCCGGGACGTCAGCGGCTTCGTCCGCGCCGCCAGCGCCCGCATCGCAGCGCAGGTCCATCTGCCGCCGGGCGTCTATCTGGAATATGCCGGCGCGGCCGAAGGACAGGCCGCCGCTTCGAACCAATTGCTGTTGAACGTCGCCTTCGCCGCCATCGCCATGGTCGCGCTGTTGTCGCTCGCCTTTGGCGGAGCGCGGCCGGCCGGACTGATCCTGTCCGGCGCGCCCTTCGCGCTGGCGGGCGGGGCCGTCGCCGTGCTGCTGACCGGCGGCACCCTTTCGCTGGGCGCGCTGGTGGGCTTTGTCACGCTGTTCGGCATTGCCGCGCGCAACGCCATATTGCTGCTGTCCCACACCGATCATCTCGTCCATGCGGAAGGCGCGCCCTGGTCGCTCGACACCGTGCTCCGGGCCACAAGGGAGAGGATCACGCCGATCCTGATGACAGCGCTTGTCACCGCCCTTGGCCTTGCGCCGCTCGCCATCGATTCCGGACAGGCGGGCCGCGAGATTCAGGGGCCGATGGCCGTGGTGATCCTGGGCGGCCTGATCGGTTCGACCGTGATGAGCCTACTCTTGCTTCCAGTCCTCATTCTGCGCTGGCGGCACGCTCAAAGATGAAGGGTGAAGCTCAACATGGCGCGGGCATCGGCGCGGATATCGCCATCCGCGGCCAGTCCCAGATCGCTCATCGGGCGCCGCAGGGAGGCCAGCGAGAAGCGCCAATCGCCTTGCCCGCTTTGCGTGCCCGAGCCCAGCGCGAAGGACAATTCCGGTCCATGCCCGGTCACCGGCGCGCCGCCAAGAGCCTCCGCCATCCGCGTCAGATCATCCTGATGCCTGGACCGCGTGACGGATATATAATCCAGCATCAGCCGGGCGTTCTCCCCGAACGAAAAGCCGCCGCCCAGCCGGGCCATCCCGGTTGCCAGCCTGCGCGGAGTCACCGCCAGAACCGATAATCTGCGGGCCATGCGCGCATATTCCGCGTCCATGACGAAGTCGACGCCGGACAGAAGGGGCAGGGACGCGCTGGCGCCGACGAATTTGAGTGTCCAGCGATCCACGGCATAGGGCATGTCATAACGCTGCATGAAATTGGCCGCCCTGCCTGCCGTCAGCGCCAGTTCCATCGGTCCGATGTCCAACGCCCTCGAACGGACTTTCCTGTCTGCCAGATCGAAGCGGTCTTCGGCGCTCAGGCCGCTGCCCAGGGTCAATCCCGGCGGGCGTTTCGATACGGGCAAATCCTTGTCCGCAAGACGGGCCTCCAGTTGGGCCATCAGCACATTGTCCGCTCGCGGCGCCAGGTCCGTCCCCGCCACGGCGGAAACCGGCCATGTCAGACCGAACCAGCCAAGAGCAATCGCCGATAGAAAGGGTGCATATCCCGACATCTGTCCAGCCTCCCCACTCATGAAGAAGACGGCGCGGAAACGGCGAGCCTCAGTTGGCGCGCAGAAATCGGATCTGGCTTCGACAGGCTCTTGCCGTCCGGCGCATTGCTTGCGAAACGTGGCCCTACGCCCATGGGACGGGCTTTGCGGAGGATGTCCAGCCATGCAGGGGCGCGATGCCATCGCCGGGCTTTCGATTGCGGGCCTGATGCTGCCCGAGGCGATCGCCTATGCGGGCATAGCCGGCCTGCCGCCGCAGCGCGCCATATTGGCGGCCATCGCCGGCGCCTGCGCCTATCTGATCCTGGGCCGCAGCCGCTTTGCCATCATTGCCCCCACCTCTTCCTCGGCCGCGATCCTGGCTGCGGCACTCGCCACCCTTCCCATGCAGGCAGGCGCCAGCAGCGTTGCCGCAACGCTGATCGTCGCCATGGCGGGCATGATCTTCTGCGTCATGGCGGCGGCGCGGCTGGGCGGGCTGGCCAGTTTCATATCGCGTCCCGTCCTGCGTGGATTCGCCTTTGGCCTGGCGATCACGATCATCATCAAGCAATTGCCGATCATCGTCGGCCTTCCACTGCATGGACCGGCGATCGGCGCGCTGCTGCTGACCCTGCTCGACACTATGGGAGGCTGGCACATGGCGAGCATCGCCACGGCCCTTGCCGCGCTGGCGGCGCTGCTGGCGCTGAAGCGAGCGCCGTCACTGCCGGGTTCCTTCCTGGTTCTGGCGGGCGGGGTCGGCGCGTCGGTGCTGCTCGACCTGCCCGGCCGGGGGGTGGCCAGCGTCGGGACCATCGACCTGATCCCCCGCTGGGAAGAGATCGCTCTGCCGGACTGGCAGCAATTGTCCCGGCTCGTCCAGTTGGCGGCCCCGATCGTCCTTATCCTCCTTGCCGAAAGCTGGGGCACGATGCGCAGCCTGGCGCTGCGCCATGGCGACCGGGTGGAACCCAATCGGGAAATGGCGGCGTTGGGCATTGCCAATCTCGCCGCCGCCATGGTGCAGGGCATGCCGGTGGGCGCGGGTTTTTCCGCCGGATCGGCCGCCGAGGCGGCAGGCGTGCGCAGCCGTTGGGCCGGGCTGGTGGCGGCAGGCGCGCTGGGAGCCCTGGTGATCTTCGCCATGCCGCTGGTCGCCCGGCTGCCACGACCGGTGCTGGCCGCGGTGGTCATCGCCGCGCTGCTCCATGCGCTCAATCCCGGCCCGCTGCTTCGGCTCCGGCGCATCCGCCGCGATAGCCTGACAGCCGTTGGCGCGGCGGCCGGCGTGCTGATACTGGGCGTGCTGAACGGCATGCTCTTTGCCATAGCCCTGTCGCTTGCGCTGCTGATCCAGCGTCTGGCGGCGCCGCAGCTCAGCCAGCTCGGCCAATTGGGGTCGGGACATGATTATGTCGACCTGCTGCGCCACCCCGATGCGGTCAGCCCGCCCGGCATCATGATCCTGCGCCCCGCCGAGCCGCTGTTCTTCGCCAATGCCGAGCGGGTGCTGGGGCGTGTCGCAGACCTGCTGCACGCGCAGCCCGACCGGCGCATGCTGATCCTCAGCCTGGAGGAAAGCTTCGACATAGACAGCACCGCGCTGGACGCCCTGACCGAATTCGACGCCATGATGCGGGCGAGCGGCATCACCGTGCAACTGGCGCGGGTGCGTGACCATGTCCGCGACCTGATGCGCGCCGCGGGCGCAACCGATCTGATCGCGCGCAGCAGCTATAGTGTGGACGATGCCGTGCAAGCACTGAAACGGGAAAAAGACGATGCCGCATGCCAGCCCTGAACCCCTGTTGCATTCGGTCGAACTGGCCACGCTGCGCCCCACGCAGATGACGGTCGGTCTGATCGAGGTGGCCCGCAAACGGCATGAGTGGAGCCTCCGCGCGGATCGCGACCGGCCCGATTTCCTGGGACGCCACATGATCCCGGTCGTGATCGGACCCAAGGGCAGGCGCTGGATGGTCGATCACCACCATCTTGCCCGCGCCCTGCATGAAGAGGGGGTCGTCCATATACTGGTCAGCGTGGTGGCCGACCTTGGCCATCTCAACAGGGCGGCTTTCCTCACCTATATGGACAATCGCAACTGGCTGCACCCCTTTGACGCAAAGGGGCTGCGGCAGGACTATGACGCGCTGCCCAAACATATCGGCAAGCTTGCCGACGATCCCTATCGATCCCTGGCCGGGGCGCTGCGAAGGGCAGGCGGCTATGCCAAGGCCGACATTCTCTATGCCGAGTTTCTCTGGGCCAATTTCCTTCGTCCAAGGATCGGCATGGCCCGGCTGCGCGACAATTTCGATGCCTGCCTGCGCAAGGCGCTCGATTTGGCGCGATCCAGCAAAGCGGCGCATCTCCCCGGCTGGGCGGGGCGCACCGCCTGAAACTCCCATGTTCATGGCGCCATGCTAGGGCGGGTTTCGATCTGATTGAATCAGATCGCCGCTCTGGTTTCCTTGTTTTCCGCGATTTCTTAACCAGCGATCGGTTCCGATCGCTTGGAAATCGCTCTATTGCCCGCCGGAGACAAGTTCTCCGACATCATAATATCTCCCGTTGGCGATCACCTTCCTCACGTTGAACGTGTTCGCGATATTCTCGCGCGGATCGCCCGCAAGGAGGACGATGTCGGCCAGCTTGCCGGCCTCCAATGTTCCTGCGTCCAGGTTGAGCGACCTGGCCGAATTGACGGTTGCCGTCTGCAACGCCTGAAAGGGTGTCAGTCCCGCATCGACATAGGAGGAAAGCTCCGCATGCAGGTTGGTCGCGATCATCGTGTCCGTGCCCGCCGTGACCAGCGCGCCGGCATCGTAGATCTTCTTCAGGCTCTCCAGATTTCCCGCCATCATGGGCCGCAGCATGGCCGCCATGGGGTCGCTTTCCGTTACCGTCCTGCGCGCCCAGATCGGATAGAGGTTGAGGCGCGGATCGTCGCGATAAGCCGGATTCTTCTCCAGATAGCCCGCCAGCGCGCCGAAATTGGTCGGCGTCAGCGTCCGGCCGCTGCGGCCGAAAAGCTGAATGACATCCTCATAGGCCATGCCCATCGGCCCCTGTTTGGGGGAATAGCCGCGGCGGCTGGTCGCGCCCAGATGCTCGGTCGCATCGACGCCGGTATAGGCGGCGGGGAAGATTTCATGGCCGGTGACGGGAACGCCCATCCGATGCGCGGCCTCCACGATGCGCCGCTGGTAGATGTCGGGCATGCGGACATAGCTTTTCAACAGATCATATTTCAGGATGCGCGCACGCTCCAGTTCCCGCTCCAGATGGGCCGGGCCCGAGACGGCGACGCCCATCTTGTAATAGACGCGCTGCCATTCGAACAGCGGGCCGTTGACATAGAGGCGTGGGCTGGGACGAACGCCTGCTTCCGCCGCCTCCCTGTCCTCGATCGCGTCATAGACCTGATTGCCCGGATCGCGGACGGTGGTGATGCCATAAGCAAGCCATGCGCGTTCCAGATTGGAACCGAAATCCTTTTGCAGATGGGCGTGATGCTCGATCAGGCCGGGAATGGCGGTAAGGCCGGCGCCGTCGATGAAATGCTCCGCCCGATGCAAGGCGGGATCATGATCGCGGATCGCCGCGATGCGGTTGCCCTCGATCACGATGTCCTTGTCATGCTGGGTCTCGTCGCGAACGGCATCCACCAGATTGCTGACATGGATCGCCGTCCGCCCAGTCGGATTAGCGAGCCGGTAAGTCAGATCGACAGAAATCTCCCGGATCGCGCCGGTTTCGGTGTCGATGGCCTTCAGCCTGTCCGACGACTGGTAGAGGATGGTGCGTGAATCGGCGGTCCAGGTCGGGAAATAGGAAATTTCGGATGTATAGCTGCGCGGCGGCCCCATGGGCGTGCCGTCCGCGCCCACCGGCCAGATTTTCAGCAGGCCTTCATAAATGGCCGCCATTTTCGTCCCGTCGGGCGACCAGGCAGGACCGCCGCCGCCCCGCGTATCCGTTCCCGCATTGGCCTGCGGCACCTGCCAGAAGGGTTCGCCCTTGCCATCGGCGGGGATCACATAGACCTGATTGGTGCCTTCGCGAAAACTGTTCGAATATTTATAGGATAGCGCAATCGCGACATATTTGCCGTCCGCCGACCAGCTTGGGCTGCCCGGCTGGCCCAGCGACTCTGCAAGCCGCGTCACCTTCCCGCTTGCCACATCGACGACGCAGACTCCCGCGACGCCCCAGCGGCCATCGACATCGAGGAAGGCGATCCGGCTGCCGTCATGCGACCAGGCGGCGCCCAGTGGCTGGGTATCGATATGGGTGAGCTTGCGGTCCTTGCCGGTCTTGAGGTCGCGTATCCAGAGCTGCGGCAAGCCGCCGCCCTTGTCGGAGGTGTAGACGATGCTCTGCCCGTCGGGCGACCAGGCGGGATCGGCGTCCAGCGCGGCGTCCCTGGTCAGATTCTCCGGCACGCCGCCCTGGGACGGCAGCAAGTAGAGATCGCCCAATGCGACAAAGGCGATGCGGCTGCCATCGGGCGAGATGGCCGGATGCACGATGCCCAGCGCCTTGCGGGGAGCGATGGAGTCCCAGTCGCGTTTCGCCCGCGCATAGCCGGGCTTCACCACCTCCAATGTGGCGGCGAAATCGACGGTGGAGAGGCGCCCGCCGCTACGCCGCCGGATCTTGCCGTCAGAAACGTAATAATAGCCGCCCTTCCCCCAGCTTATGCGGAAGGGAAAGACATTCTCGGTCCCGCTGACGACCTTGCCATCCACTTCCAGATGGCTGCCTTTCGCGTCTTGAACGACATAGGCCAGTTCGCCGCCGGGGCCGAAGGAGGGTGCGTCGACCCTGCCCTGCGCCTGTTTCAGCAGGCTTTCCCGCCCGTCGGCCAGCGTCGTCGCATAGAGCGCCGTCTTCGCGCCGTCGATCCCGGCATAGGCGATGCGGGCGCCGTCCGGCGACCAGCTCGGCATCCGGTCCTCTCGCGGGTTGCTGCTTTGTCGCTTCACCGCCCCGCTCGCGACATCCAGCGTCCAGATGTCGTAATTGCCGCTGCGGTCGGAGGAAAAGGCGATGGTCTTGCCATCGGGGGACCAGGCCGGTTCGCGGTCGTCCCATGCGCCCTCGGTCAGCTTGCGCATATCGCTGCCGTCGGGCCTGATGGTCCAAAGGTCATAGCCGCCCTCGCGATAGGCGAAATAGGCGAGGCGCGAGCCATCGGGCGACCACACCGGCTGGCGCGCATCGTTGAAATAGTCGGTGATGCGCTTCGCCTTCCCGCCCCTGGCCGGGATGATCCACAGGCTGCCCTGAAGGTCGACCGCCAGCCATTTGCCGTCGGGGGAGACGGACACGGCCATGGATGTGCCCTCATGCACGTCGAAGGCAACGGGCTTTTCGCTTCCGGGCGGAGGGAGATTGGCCGGCTGGGCATAGGCTTGCACCGCGCAGGCCGACAGCAGGGCGATGGAAAGCAGCTTCAGGGGAGACTTCATCGATCGGTCCTCTTACCAGCCGAAGACATAGCGTTCGCGGCGCACGTCCGCGCCGCCGCGCAAAGTGCCGCTGCCCGGCACCACCCCGGCCGCGACGATGCCGGTGGAGACCGCGAAGGGCCCCAGCACGTCGAGCTTGTGCCCGCGCGCGGTCAGATCGTCGCGCACTGCTTGCGGCACCCGGTCCTCGACTTCCAACACCCCCGGCTCATCCTTCTTGATCGCGAAGGAGGCGTGGAAATGATTGCTGTTGATGCGCGGCGCCTCGATCGCGGCCTGCAATGGCTGGTCGAAAGCCAGCACGCGCAGCAGCACGTTCATGATCTGCTGATCCTGATTGTCGCCGCCCGGCGTGCCGATCGCCAGATAGGGCGCGCCGTCCTTCAGCACCATGGAGGGCGAAAGCGTCGTGCGCGGCCGCTTTCCGGGCGCCAGTATATTGGGGCTTTCGGGGTCGAGGTCGAAGACGGTCAACCGGTTGCTCATCGGCACGCCGGTATCGCCCGCTATATAGGCGCCGCCCAGCAGCCAGCCCGAACTGGGCGTGGCGCTGAACAGATTGCCTTGCCTGTCGACCACCTCGATAGCGGTGGTGTCCGCGGTGGGACGCGGGGGAGCCTTCAGCATATGAGGGGTGAAGACGGGCGTGGCGCGTGCCCTCCTCTCGAACGCCCAGGGGTCGCCATAGCGATGCTCCAGCGACGCTTTGGGCCCGATCTGCTTCGCCCGCTCGGTCGCATAGGCCTTGGACAGCAGGCCTTTCATCGGCACGGTCGCGAAATCGGGGTCTCCGAAATAAGCGTTGCGGTCGTCAAAGGCGAGTTTGATCGATTCCGCGACGGTGTGGAGATAGGGCGCCGAGCCCGGCTCCATCGATGCGATGCCCGCCGCCTCGGCTATGTTGAGGGCCATGAGCATGGCCGGGCCCTGACTCCAGAATCCGGCCTTGTAGACTTCATAGCCAAAGACGCTGGTCATGGCGGGGACTTCGACCTTGCCCTGGTAGCTGGCAAGGTCTTGATAGCGCATCAGGCCGCCGTCGCGCTCCATCGCCGCGCCGATCCGCCGGGCGATGTCGCCCTTGTAGAAGGCGTCCCGCCCCGCCTGGATTGCCGCCTTGCGGTCCTTCGTCTTCCTGTAGGCGGCCCGATCCGCTTGCGCGATAATGCGGATGGTCCTTGCCAGATTGGGCTGGCGGAAGAGTTCGCCAACTTTCGGCAATTGCCCGCCAGGATAATAAGTGTCGTAGGCGTCCTTCCATTTGGAGGTGGCTTTTCGCTGGCTGGCGAACACTTCGGCCAGGAAATTATACATGACGAAACCATCGGCCAGCTCGATCGCGGGCTGCAGAACCTGGTCCAGCGTCATCGTGCCGTTCAGTTGCAAGGCCAGAGCCATGGCATCGACCATGGCGGGAACCGTGCCGCCATTGGGACCATTGCCGGGAATGACGCCCGCCCTGGCGAACTTGTCCGGCGTGGCGAGCGCAGGCGCGACGCCCTGACCGTTCACCAGCGAAACTTTCTTCGCCTTCGCGTCATAGATGATGGTTGGCGCTTCGCCGCCGAAGCCGAAATGCGAAATCTCCGTCACGGCTGCGGCGAACACCGCCGCAACGCCGGCGTCCGTCGCATTCCCGCCCGCCATCAATATGCGCGTTCCAGCCGCCACCGCATAATGGCGTCCGGCTGCCACGATGCCGAAATTGCCCACGATCTCGGGCCGCAAGGTTTCGCCGGCGCTCACCAGCCGGGTCGGTTCCAGTGGCGCCTTTGCCGGCGACGGCGCTTCCTGCGCCGATGCGGATGCGCCCGCCTGGAGCAACGCAGCCCCTCCGGCAGCCAATGCCGCGAAGTCACGACGGCTCAATCCCTGCCTTGCCGTTTCGGTCATGAATGAAGATCCCCTGTAATCGGCATAGTCAGAGCTGCCCGAGGGAAAGGATGCGCCTGCCTTGCCGGTCTTTCTCCTTTAACGAGAACGGCCCCGATCTCCACTATCCTTCAGAAAATTTCATGGGTTTTTAAAAATATTCATCCCGGCATGGCGGAAATTATGATCTCATCAGTTCTACCAAGTCGAACGGGTGCCAGAGTGGGCGCTTCGCCCGTCAATATATGCTGCCGGCGTGCGGCCGGACGCGAAACAGCTCACGCGGGGGATGGTGCCGGAACTCCAGTTATCGGGGGATCCGCAAATGCACAGTCCGGGCAAATTCCCGTTTTCCAAAAACAATGGCCGGTCGTGCACGGAATTCATCGGCTCGCAACCGCCCGATAGCTGAAACCGCGCAAAGCTCATCCGCCGGAGGGATCGGCGGATGGGCTTCATCACAGGGGAACAGCAGATGAGGGTCAGAAGGAACAGCATTTCGACGCTGGCGGGAGCCAGCCTTTGGGCATTGACGACAGGCGCCCTTCACGCACAGACGGCGGCAGCCGACAGCGCTCCGCAGGCAGAAGCGGACAGGGGCGCCGAAATCGTCGTCATCGGCTCCCAGATCAGGGGTGCGAACACGACCGGCGCCTTGCCCGTCAGCGTCGTGGGCGAACAGCAGATAGAGGCGGTGGCCGCGGTTTCCGGCGCCGATCTCTTCCGCTCCATACCGCAACTGGGCGGCGTGACCTTCAACGAACAAGTGCTGGGCGGAGGAAACGCCAACGCCGCGCGCGGCGACGTTTCCACCGTATCGCTGCGCGGTCTGGGCCAGGGCAACACGCTGCTGCTGATCAACGGCCGCCGCACCGTGCTCCACCCGACGTCGCAGGCCATTACCGGCGTCGTCGATTCCGGCGTTCCGACTTTCGGCTATAATGCCAACACCATTCCGGTCGGCAATATCGCGCGCGTGGAAGTCCTGCGCGACGGGGCGGCCGCCCTCTACGGTTCGGATGCAGTTGCGGGCGTCGTCAACAACGTCCTCAATTCCGATTTCAACGGCGCGAAATTCGACGCCCAATATGGCGGGGCGGAAGGCACCAATCTTCGTGAATTCACGGTCAACGGCCTGATCGGGAAGGACTTCAGCGAAGGGCGCGGCAACATCACGCTGTTCGCCGGATATGCGCAAAAGTCCAAGCTTTATCTTAGCGACCAGGACTATACCGCCAATGTCGACCGCCGCGGCTATGTGGCGGGCACGCCCTTCGCCAATGTCGCGGCGTTCAACGGCACCAGCACCAGCACGCCATGGGGCACCTTCCGCGCGCTCAGCCCCGCCGCGAACGGCACCTTCCTGAACCGCACCATCACCAGCAACGGTGTCGCCTTCACCAACAGTTCCAGCCAGTTCCACATTCAACCCAACGCCAACAGCGGATGCCGAATCGCATCGGGCACCGCGGGAAGCTGCTATGACGACGGCAACGGCGCCACGGAGATGGCGACCGTCGACAGCAATCTGCGCTTCAATGCGCCGGCGACGTTCGACGACCTGACCACCCAGCCTTCGGTCAAGCGCATCAACCTGTTCGCCAATGGGCATTTCGACCTGACCGACGAGCTGACCCTTTATGGCGAGGCGGGCTTCTATCGCGGCAAGACGGAAGCGATCATCGGCGGCCCCGGCTCGCTCGCGAACATTCCGATCACCGTCGCGGCCAATGCCTATTGGAACCCGCTCGGTCCAGTCGGCTCGCCCAACCGCCTGCCCGGCCTGAACACGGCCGTCGTTCCGGCCACCGGCCTGCCGATCCAGATCACCTCGCTCAACTATGTCGACTTCGGATCGCGCAAGGTCGACGTGACCAACTATCAATATCGGTTCCTGGGCGGCCTGAAAGGCAATATCGGGGACTGGGACTGGGACACCGCCGGCCTCTACACCTGGGCCACCGCCGCGGATACGCAGGAGAACTTCTCCAACACTTTACTGCAGGCCGCGATCAACCGGACGACGCCCGATGCCTATAATCCCTTCAACGGCGGCTGCGTGGATACGCCGTCCATCGGTGACTGCACCCCGAACAATGCGGCGACCATCGACAGGTTCCGCATCAAGGCGACCCGCAAGACGCGCACGTCGCTGGCGCTGTGGGATTTCAAGATATCCAACGCCAATCTGCTGGGCCTGTGGGCGGACAACAGCATCGGCATCGCCGCGGGCATCGAATATCGCCGCGAAACCTATCATGACAACCGCTCGACCTATCAGGGCGGCATTCGCGGGGTGGACACCACCTATACCGACTCCGTCACGGGCATTTTCTACGGTTCCGACCTGGGCGGCGCCAGTCCCAGCCCCGACGTGCGCGGCAAGCGCAATGTGAAGTCCGCCTATGCCGAACTCGCCATCCCCATCTTCAGCCCCGACATGGAGATTCCCTTCTTCCGCAGTCTCGATTTCCAGATCGCCGGTCGCTACGAGGATTATAGCGACGTCGGATCGGTCGCGAAGCCCAAGATCGCGGGAAGCTGGGAACTGCTTCAGGGTCTGCGCCTGCGCGGTTCCTGGTCGCAGGGTTTCCGCGCGCCCAATCTGGAGGTCATCAACACCTCCACGCTGGACCGCGTGAACACCGGCGTCGACTATGTGCTGTGCGAAGCGGACCTGCGGGCGGGCCGTATCGCCAACTTCTCCCAGTGCAACCGCTCCATCTCCGTCCTGCGGCGCAGCGGCGGCAATCCGAACCTGAAGCCGGAGGAATCCCAGAGCTGGAGCTTCGGCGCGGTCTTCTCCCCGCCGCTGGGCGATGGCTGGGGCAATGTGACGTTCACCGTCGACCGCTGGAAGATCAAGCAGAAGAATGTGGTCGGCCTGCTCGATTATCAGAACGGGCTCAACCTGGACTATCTGCGGCGCGTGCAGGGCAGCAGCAACCCCAATGTCGTGCGCCGCGATCCGACCGCGGACGATGTCGCGCTGGTGGCGGGCACCGGCCTCGCCCCGGTGGGCGAGTTGCTCTATGTCGTCGCCAATTTCGAAAATCTGCTGCCGGTGACGGTGCAGGGCATAGACTTCAACCTGGACTATCTGCTGCCGACCGCATCGATCGGCACCTTCTCGCTCAACGTCAACGCATCGCGCCTGATCAGCTATTATGTCGATGCGCCCGCCGGGGTGACGGCGGTGATCGACGGCCGCTCGGCGGGCCTGGTGAATGCAGGCGTGCCGATCCAGGGCGGCGGCGATGTGGTGGGCCGCGACGGCCAGCCGCGCTGGCGCATCGCCGCGACGCTGGACTGGACCATGGGACCGGTGAAGATCGGCGCCTTCACCCAGTTCATCGACAGCGTGTATGAAAATGCGGTGCGCGACGCCGCAACCAATCCATGGATCGTGAAGGGCCAGACCACCGTCAATCTCTACGCCCAATATACGTTCAAAAATGGAGGCCCGCTCCACAACACCAGTTTCCAGATCGGTGCGCGCAATATTTTCGACAAGGACCCGCCGCTGGCGTCGGGCGGTTATCTGTCGAACCTCTATCAACCCCAGGCGCGCTATTGGTACACCAGCATCAAGAAATCCTTCTGATGCGACAGGATGCGGCGCCCATTTCGGGCGCCGCATCCATTGGTGGCCGGTTGGGGGGAGAGGGCCGGTGCGGCTATGCGCCGGACGGCGCATTTCCGAACAATCTCTCAATCCTTCTGATCGGCATAGGCCTTGACCAGCCCATAGAGGAATTTGCGCCCCTCCATCACTGACCGCACGCGGATGCGTTCGTTCAGGCCATGGACGCCATTGCCGTCAGGATCGCGAAACAGCCCGCTCACCCCATAGGTCGGGATGCCCGCGGCGTTCATCGTCACGGCATCGGTCGCGCCCGTCGCCATATGCGGCACCACAGGCAGGCCGGGCCAGACCTGCGCCGACATCCTGATCGCCGGTCCCAGCACCTTGTCCGTCACCGGCGCGGGATTGGCGGGGCGATAGGCTCGCGATGCCGTCACCTTGACCTCCGGATCGTCGACGACCCTGGTGAGCGTCGCCAATATCTCATCCGTCGCGACACCCGGAATGACGCGACAATTGACCGTCGCGGTGGCCCGTTGAGGCAGCGCATTGGCGGCGTGTCCGGCCGACAGCAAAGTCGCCACGCAAGTGGTGCGAAGCATCGAATGATAGCTGGGCGATGCGTTCAGCAGATCGCTCGCCGCCTTGTCCTGCGGATTGGCGACGATCGCGGTCATGGCCGCGCCTTCCGCGCCGCCGACCACCTTCGCCATTTTGGTGAAATAGCCGCGATTGGCGTCGATGAACTGCACTGGGAAATCATAGCGGCTTAGCCGGTCGAGCGCCCGCGCCAGGCTGTATATCGCATTGTCAGGGCGCGGCAGCGAGGAATGGCCGCCGGGATTGGTCGCCTCCAGCGTGAACTGCATCACCACCTTTTGCGCGGCCTGGAATGTCTGGTCGATCCGGTTGCCCTTCTCGTCCAACTCGCCATAGCCGCCTTCATTGAGGGCGATCCCGGCGTCGACCAGATCCTTGCGATTGTCCACCAGCCATTTGGCGCCGTTCAGGTAAAGCCCCTCCTCCCCGCAGGTCAGCGCCATCTTGACCGTGCGCAGGGGGCGGTATTTTTCCGCCTGGAACCGCAGCAGGCTGTCGATCCAGATGGCGTCCTGCGCCTTCATGTCAGCGACGCCCCGGCCGTAATAATAGCCGTCCTCCTCGATGAAGGCATAGGGATCGCGCGTCCAGTCGGCGCGGCGGGCATTGACCACGTCGATATGGCCGAGCATCAACACGGCCTTGAGCTTTGGGTCGCGCCCCGGATAGACGGCGACCAGCGCGCCTGCTTTCGGGTGCCCCTCCGGCACGAAGAGATGCAGATTCTGCTCCGGGAATCCGGCGCCCTTCATCCTCGCGGCGACCTTTTCCGTGACAGCGGTGCAATTGCCGCTGTCGAAGCTGCTGTCGGTCTCCACCATCTCCTTCAACAAGGCGCGAAAGGATGCCTCGTCCGGCGGCGGCGCGGCATGGGATGCGGAAGCGGCCAGGTTGGAGGTCATGGCCGCAATCATCGCGGCGGCGCGCAACAGCGCGGATCTGCTCATCTGAATTCCCCTGTCATCAAACCCAGAATGTCAAACGCAGAACGGCGATCTTTCCACGCCAGGGACAGTGTCCTTCGCATAAATAAATGCGTTGCAGCCTTCTCTCATCCCATCCCTGCCCCATGATCCGCCTTTCCGCCACCTGACGGATCAAGACCCCCCTATCCCCATTCTGCGCGTCCGCAAAACGGCGTGGGCGGCAATCACGCCGATCCTGTCCGATGGAATGCGCGCGCCTGACCTCGACGATGCGAGAAGTCTCTGGTCGTCGGAGAGCCCTGCTGATAAGCCGTTCCCGTCCGGCACCGGAGCGAAGCATCCGCGCTGAGCCCCGGTCGGATTTCGCGCTCTGGGACAAGGCGCTATGGGACAAGGCGCAGATGATATTTGCCGACTTCCTCCGCAACCGTCGCCGCGATCGATTGTCGGATGAGGACCTGGCGGCGCTCGAAGCCAGCATCGGCCACGTCCGCAAGACACACGCCCGACAGATCATCGCCCGTGCCGGCGAGCCGATCAGGCTGAGCACCTATCTCATGGAGGGCTTCATATGCCGCTATATGGACGACCGGAACGGCCTTCGTCAGCTCGTCGCCGTGCATGTCCCCGGCGATTTCGTCGATCTCCACGGCTATCCGCTGGGTCGGCTCGACCATGACGTCGCGACCCTGGGCGTCTGCAAGATAGCGCTGGTCCCCCACGAAGCGCTGGACGGATTGCTGGTCGAGCGTCCCAATCTGACGAAGCTGCTGTGGTTCAGCACGCTGCTGGACGCCGCCATGCATCGAGAGTGGATTTTCCGCCTCGGCCGCCTCGACGCAATGGCCAGGATCGCGCATTTTTTCTGCGAGATCGAAGCGAAATTGCGGGCCGTGGGGCTGAGCGATGGCCACGAATTCACTTTTCCTCTCACCCAGGCCGATCTGGGGGAGGCCTGCGGCATGACGCCGGTGCATATCAACCGGATGTTGCGGGAGTTGAGAGAAAGGAAGCTGCTTCAGATGCGGCGCGGCAGGATCACGATCTTCGACCTTGCAGCCCTGCGCCAGCTCAGCGATTACGATCCATCCTACCTGTTCATCGAGGTGTGATGGAACCTCTTGCGCCTGCGGTGCGTCCTTTCCACCGGAGCGACAAAGGATGATCCATGCCTCGACGCGGCGTATTCGACGAATCCGGCAGGGCCTGTGCGGAGGAAGGAACGGCGATTGAACTTTTGCGCGCTGCATCGGCAGCGCCAAAGCAGACCGACCAGCATGAAAGCGTAAACCCTGACCGATGACGCGCCCATCCTTGCCCGCCGAGCCGATCAGATTGATCGAAATCAATCTGTGACGCATTCAGGCCGGACCTTTCCCATGGTAATCGCTGGCGCTTCTGCTCTGAAAGGAGAATGACGTGCTGCCGACCTATTCGACCGAACAAGCGCTTGCGGGGGTAGAGGGGCTTGACGACATTCTCTCCGGCGGATTGACGCGCGGGCGGGTTTTTCTCCTCGAAGGCAGTCCGGGCACCGGCAAGACCACCATTGCGATGCAGTTTCTGATGGAGGGGGCGAAGCGCGGCGAGCGCTGCCTCTACATCACCCTGTCCGAAACCGACGATGAAATGCGCGAAAGCGCGCAATCGCACGACTGGGATCTCGCCGGGGTCGACCTTTTCGAACTGGTCCCCCCCGAAAGCCTGCTGGATGAGCAGCAGCAGCAAAGCCTGCTTTATTCGTCCGACCTGGAACTGGGCGAAACCACGCGCCGGATCTTCGACGTCTTCGAGCAGGTGAAGCCGGACCGGGTGGTTCTGGACAGCCTGTCGGAAATTCGCCTGCTGGCGCAAAGCTCGCTGCGCTATCGCCGTCAGATACTGGCGCTGAAGCATTTCTTCTCGAAGCAGAATGCGACCGTGCTGATGCTGGACGATCTGACGGCGGAGGTCGCGGACAAGACCGTCCACAGCGTCGCCCATGGCGTCATCCGGCTGGAGGAATTGTCCCCCGGCTATGGCCCGGAGCGCCGCCGGCTGCGCATCATCAAATATCGCGGCCGGCGCTTTCGCGGCGGATACCACGATTTCATCATCGAACAGGGGGGCGTTCGCGTCTTTCCGCGCCTGGTGTCGGCCGAACATAAGACCAGCTTCGAACGCAGCCTCCTGAAAAGCGAATCCGCCGAGCTGGACGCCCTGCTGGGCGGCGGCGTCGAACGCGGTTCCAGCGTGCTCGTCCTCGGACCGGCCGGCACCGGAAAATCGCTGCTTGCCCTGACCTTCGTGACGGCGGCGGTCACGCGGGGCGAGAAGACCGCCATGTTCGTCTTCGACGAGGAGATCGGCCTGCTCTTCAATCGTGCAAAGGGCCTCGGCATCGACATGCAGGCCATGGCGGACGAAGGAAATCTGGTCATCGAGCAGGTGGATGCAGCCGAATTGTCCCCCGGGGAGTTCTCCCAACGCGTGCGCAATTGCGTGGAAAGCCATGGAGTAAGGACCGTCGTCATCGACAGCCTGAATGGCTATCAATCGGCCATGCCGGAAGAAAATGCCCTGGTCCTGCATATGCATGAACTGCTTCAATATCTTAACCGGCAGGGCGCCACGACCTTCCTTACGGTCGCGCAGCATGGTCTGGTGGGCGACATGAAGGCGCCGGTCGATGTGACCTATCTGGCGGACACCGTCATCCTGCTACGCTATTTCGAGGCGTCGGGGCGGGTGCGGCGCGCCATGTCGGTCATCAAGAAGCGCACCGGAATGCATGAGGACACTATTCGCGAATTCCGCATCGGCCGTAACGGCATCCGCCTGGGCGAACCGTTGATCGGCTTTCAGGGCGTGCTGCGCGGCGTGCCCCATTTCGTCGGAAGCGCGCCAGCGCTCCTCGAAGACGACAAGGCGTGATACCGCATCTTTCCGAACGGGCGCTCATCCTCGCTCCGGTCGGGCGCGATGCGGAGATTGCCGCCTCGATGCTGGGCGAGGCGGGGCTGCGATCGCAGATCTTCGCGGATCTTTCCGCCCTGTTGAGCGGCATCGACCATGGGGCCGGCTTTGCGCTCGTCACGGAAGAGGCGCTGAACAATCGCGACCTGCATCCCCTGGCAGGCTGGCTGCAAAAGCAGCCGGAATGGTCGGATTTCCCCTTCATATTGCTGACGCGCCGGGGCGGCGGGCTGGAGCGCAATCCTGCGGCTTCACGCTATCTGGAGATGCTGGGAAACGTCAATTTTCTCGAGCGCCCCTTTCACCCGACCACCCTGATCAGCCTGGCCCAATCGGCGCTCCGCGGCAGGCGCCGGCAATATGATGCGCGGGCGCGACTGGAGGAACTGCGTCGCGGCGCGGAGAAATATCGATCGCTGTTCGATTCGATCGAAGCGGGATTCTGCATCATCGAGATGATCTTCGACGAAGCGGGGAACCCCGCCGACTATCGTTTCATCGAAACCAATCCGGCCTTTGCGCGGCAGACAGGCTTGACCGATGTGGTGGGGAAGACCATGCGGTCCCAGGTGCCGGGGCATGAACAGCATTGGTTCGACATTTACGGCCGCGTCGCCCTGACCGGCGAGGGCGTGCGTTTCGAGGATCAGGCCGAAGCGCTGGGCGACTATTGGTACGACGTCTACGCCTTCCGCGTGGGCGATCCGGCGGCGCCCCAGGTGGCGGTCCTGTTCAACGACATCACCGAACGGCGCCGGATGGAAGCGGCCTTGCGTCGAAGCGAGGAGGGATTGCGCGCGCTCAACGAAACGCTGGAAGAACGCGTCCAGCAGCGGTCACGCGAACTGGAGCTGGCGCAGGAGGCGCTGCGCCAGTCGCAAAAGCTGGAATCCATGGGGCAGCTTACCGGCGGGGTCGCCCATGATTTCAACAATCTGCTGACGCCGATCGTCGGCAGTCTCGACCTCCTCCACCGCCGCGGCCTGGGAACGGATCGGGAGCGCCGGCTGATCGAAGGCGCCCTGCAGTCGGCGGACAGGGCGAAGATGCTCGTGCAAAGACTGCTCGCCTTCGCGCGGCGGCAGCCGCTGCAGCCTACCGCGATCGACATCGGCAGCCTCGTGCGGGACATGCGCGACCTGATCGTCAGCACATCCGGACCGCGGGTGCAGGTCGAACTGGCGATCGCCGACGATCTGCCGCCGGCCCATGCCGACGCCAATCAGATCGAAATGGCGCTGCTGAACCTGGCGGTGAACGCCCGCGACGCCATGCCGGAGGGCGGACGGCTCCGCATCGGCGTGACATGCGACGCCATGGCGCCGGAAAACGGCCTGCGCCTGGCGGAGGGCCGCTACGTCAAATTGTCGGTCGCGGACAACGGCATCGGCATGGATCAGGACACCGCCGAAAAGGCGATCGAGCCCTTTTTCACGACCAAGGGCGTGGGTCAGGGAACGGGCCTTGGGTTGTCGATGGTGCATGGGCTGGTCGCGCAATTGGGCGGCAGGCTGACGATCGAAAGCGCTATCGCAGAGGGCACGACGATCAGCCTCTGGCTGCCGACGAGCGACGTCGAGGTCGGGCGGGATGCGGCCGGACCGGACCTGTCCCCGGTCAAGCTCGATCACGGCATGGCGCTGGTGGTCGATGACGAGGATCTGGTGCGCGCAAGCACGGTGCATATGCTGCGCGAACTGGGTTATGATGTGCTGGAGGCCAATTCGGCGGAACATGCGCTGGCGATCATGAAAGCCGAACCGGAGATCGACGTGCTGGTCACAGACCATCTGATGCCCGGCACGACGGGTACCGACCTGATCGAACAGGCAAGGATGCTCAAGCCGGAAATCCGGGCGCTGCTGATATCGGGCTATGCCGAGAATGCCGGAATTTCGGCGGAACTGCCGCGGCTGACCAAACCCTTCAAGCAGATCGATCTGGCCAAGAGCCTTGCGGCTCTTTGAGGACGCTATGAGATGAACGGGACGATGCAGGGAAGGCGATGCAGGGAAGGCGATGCAGGGAAGGCGATACAAGGAAGGCCGGGCGCGATGATCGATGCAGCGGTATCGGCCATCCTTTCCTGCCCGGATATTTCAGGCCGACCGGATATTTCAGGCCGACGGGCAAAAATTGTTCATTGAATATCAGAGCTTGACGTGGAACTTTTCCAGCGTGCCCGCGTAACGACCCGTAGGTGCGCGGGAGATCCAGGCGCAGAGGGGGGCGATCGGGATGGGGCGGGCTTTGGCTTTTGGCAATGCGGCTTGGGCGGCTTGGGCGGCTGGGATGGCCACATGCCTTGTCTCCTTATCCTTGTCTCCCGCCCAGGCCCAGAGCATCGAAGAACTGCGGGACATGCCGATCTCCGCGCTCTCGAAGCTGGATGTCACATCCGTCACCCGTTCGACCGCTTCGCTGGCCGACGCGCCCGCGTCCATCTATGTCATCACTCATGACGATATCGTGCGTTCGGGCACGTTGACGCTGCCCGGCATTCTTCGCCTCGCCCCCAATCTGCACGTCATGCGCGGCGGCCCCAATGACACGGTCGTCGCCGCGCGCGGCCTCAGCGGCAATGAGGGCGCGCAGAATTTTTCCAACAAGCTGCTCGTCCTGATCGACGGCCGCAGCGTCTATTCGCCACTCTACTCCGGGGTCTATTGGGACATGCAGGACATCCTGCCCGAGGATGTCGAACGCATCGAGGTGATTTCCGGACCCGGCGCGACGCTGTGGGGGTCGAATGCGGTCAACGGGGTCATCAATATCATCACCCGCGACGCCGGCGCTTCGCAGGGCCTGTACGGAACCGGCGTGGTCGGCAACAGAACCTATGATCTGGGCCTGCGCTATGGCGGCCATGCGGGCGGAAACGCCAGTTACCGCCTTTTCGTCAAGCGCCATGAAAATTTCGAAAGCGCATCGGGCCTGGATGACGGCAGCCGCCGGACGCAGGGCGGCTTCCGCTTCGACTGGAATTCGACGCCTGCCGACGCGTTGATGATCCAGGGGGATGGCTATTACGGCTCCCGTTCCCGGGGCGATGCGGCGGATGAGAATTTTCACGGCTATGACCTGCTCGCCCGCTGGCGCCATGGCACGGCATCGGGCGCGACCCTGCAACTCCAGGCCTATTACGACCACACGGCGCGCAAGATCGAGAATGACGGGGGCCGCTTCGCCCTGGATACGTTCGATGTCGAGGGGCAGCATAGCTTCCCCCTGGGCCAGGCGCACACCATCGTCTGGGGCGGCGGCGCGCGCATCAGCCGTTATGCGATCGAGAAGATTCCCGGCCTGGACTTCGTGCCCGGCCGGCGCGACCTGTTCGTCGGCAATCTGTTCGTGCAGGACAGCATCGCGATCACACCGTCCCTGACGGGCACGATCGGCGCCAAGCTGGAGCAACGCAGCTACAAGGACCTGACCTTCCTGCCCAGCGTCCGCCTGTCCTGGAAACCGGCCCCCACGACGCTGATCTGGGGCGCCGTGTCCCGCGCCGTCCGGTCGCCCACGCCCTTCGACGAGGATGTGGTGGAGTCCATCGGACAGACCGTCATCCTGACCGCGCTTTCCGGTTTCCGCTCCGAAAAGCTGACCGCCTATGAGCTTGGCACGCGTCTGACAGTCTCGTCCCGCGCCTCTCTGTCCGTATCGACCTTCTACAATGTCTATGACGATCTGAGGTCGGTCGATCCCGCCCCCGGCGGTTTCCTGCCGCTGCGATGGGGCAATGGGATAGAGGGGCACAGCTACGGACTGGACGCCTGGGCCGACATCCGGGTGGCGGACTGGTGGCGGCTGAAGCCCGGCTACAGCCTGCTGATCCAGAAATTCCGCTTCAAGCCGGATGCGGTGCCGCTGCTGGGCGTCTCTCAGGTCGGCAACGATCCCAAGCATCGCGCGACCCTGCGCTCCTCCATGGACATCGGGCCGGAGGTCAATGTCGATTTCGACCTGCGCTATGTCTCGGCCCTGCCCGACCCGCATGTCCCGGCCTATGTCGAACTGGGCGCCAGGCTGGGCTGGCAGTTCGACGATCGGGCCGAATTGTCGGTTTCGGGCTTCAACCTCCTCCACCGCCGTCATCAGGAGCTTCCTGCATCGCAGGCGACCCCACTCGGCCGCAGCGTGTTCGTGGCGCTGAAATGCACGATCTGACCGCTCCCCTTTGCAAGAGGCGCACGCGCCGCCTGCGATGGGCGGCGTTATTGGCCCTGTCGGTTTTGGCGGGGGGCGCTCCGGCGGCCGGGCCGACCAATTCGCTCTCCACGCTGGAACGCGCGATCCAGGCCAACTTCCTGTTCAAATTCGCGCCCTTCGTGGAATGGCCGCCCGGCGCCTTTTCCGCCACCGACAGGAATTTCATCATCTGCGTCGTCGGGGACGACCCTTTCGGCACGCTGTTGAAGGACGTCGTGCGTGGCCAGAAAATGGTGGGCCGCCCCGTCGTGGTGCGGCGGGCCGGCAATGAAACCGGCGCGGCAGGATGCCACATATTGTTCGCCGGCCCATCGGCGGACCCCGGTTATGCGCCCTTCGCGACGGCCGATGGACAGCCGGTCCTCACCGTCGCGGACAAGGGCGCCGGGCCATCCGGGGCGATGATAGAATTCGTCAGACAGAGCGGACGCGTCCGCTTCCAGATCGATGACGGCACGGCCCGCGCCCATGGCCTGAAGATCAGTTCCAAATTGCTTGGCCTTGCAATCGCGGTGGACAGGAAATGAAGCAAGTTCCCCAAAGCCGGCTCAGCCTGGGAAATGTCATCGCCCAGATGGCGACGCCTCTTTCCGCCGTCCTGATCGCCCTGATGCTGCTCGCCGCGGGTCTGGCGGCCACCTTTCAGCTCGAACAGCTCGCCCGCATCGAAAAGCTGCGGCAGACCACGGCGCAGGCGCAAATCCTGGCCAGCGGGATCGCCGCCCCGCTCGCCTTTGACGACGAGGCCGCGCTGCAGGAATATCTGAACGCGCTGAAGGCCGATCCACAGATCGTCGCGGTCGCCGCCTATGACGGCCAAGGCGACTTCGCGGCCGGTTTCGTCCGTCCGCCCATCAAGCTTCCCGAACGGGCGGAGGAGGCCAGGCGGGAAGCGCCGCCAAGCGCGCTGGCCGTCACCGTGCCGGTCAAACAGGGCAGTACGCAACTGGGCTCGGTCTATCTCATGTCCACCCTGGACAGCCTGTCGCGCCGTCTGACCCGCTATCTGGGCATCGCGGTCATCGTGATTGCGGCATCGGTGCTGATCGTGATGCTCACAGCCTCCTATTCCTCCTTGCGCCGGGCGCACCAGACGCTGCAGGCGGAGATTGCCGGCCGCCAGCAGGCCGAGGAAGCCTTGCGCCAATCGCAGAAGATGGAAGCCATGGGCCAGTTGACCGGCGGCGTTGCGCATGATTTCAACAATCTGCTGATGGTCGCTTCGGGCGGGCTGGACCTGATGGAACGCACCAGCGACCCGGCGAAGCAGGAAAAATTGAAGGCCGGGATACGCCAGGCTGTCGACCGTGGCGCGAAACTGACGCGGCAACTCCTCGCCTTTTCCCGCCGCACGCCGCTCAATCCGGAAGTCATCGATCTGCGCGAGCGGATCAGGGGCATGGACGCGCTGCTCGAACGCTCCCTGGGCGAAAGCATAGAGGTCGCCATGCACCTCCCCGCCGATCTCTGGCCGGTGGAAGTCGATGCGTCGGAACTGGAAGTGGCGATCCTCAACATCGCCCTCAACGCACGCGACGCCATGCGCAGGGGCGGCACCATCGTCATCGAGAGCGCGAACCTTCCCGGCAACGACGACCGGCCCGATCAGGTGCAGATCGCCGTGACGGACAGCGGAGCGGGCATAGCGCCGGATCTGGTCAACAAGATCTTCGAACCCTTTTACACGACGAAGGAAGTGGGCCAGGGCACGGGCCTGGGCCTCAGCCAGGTCTATGGGTTCGTGCGCGCATCGGGCGGAAAGGTGCTGGTCGACAGCATCGTCGGCCAGGGGACGACCATCACGCTGCAGCTTCCCCGTTCCCTGCTCCCCGCCAAGGCCGGCGATCGCCTGACCGAACCTGTGTCCGCCTTTGGCAAGCCGCGCATCCTTCTGGTCGAGGATGACGACACGGTGGCCGATACGGTGGGCGGCATGCTGATGGCGCTGGGCTATGAGGCGGAGCGGGTCGACAATGGCGACGAAGCGCTCCGCCGGCTGGAAGGGAATGTCGATTTCTCGCTCATCCTCTCCGACATGATCATGCCCGGAGAGGTCAGCGGCATGGACCTGGCGCTGAAGATCAGGCAGCTTTGGCCGCATCTGGGAACGATGCTGATGACGGGCTATAGCGCCGCGGCTGCCTCGGCCGCGAAGGAGGGCATACCCCTTCTGGCAAAGCCGTTCACGATCCAGGATCTGTCGGTCCAGCTCATGGCGGCGCTGGATCGGTCAGGATCGGGCAAAGCATGAGGCATTAGGCCAGCCATCAAGCGGTTTCGGTCGGGTTGGCCGGGGCCAATATGGTCCGCCCGACAATGCCGATGCGTAACTCTACCTATAGCGCCAGGAGGCGCGCTGGCCGAAACTCCCCCGGGTGGTCTGACGAGGAGGTTCGCGTCATGCGTCGTTTCCTGAGCATCTTGAGTCTGGGGACTCTCATGATCGCCAACGTGGCGTCCGCGCAGTCGGCTGCCGACCATGGCGCGCATCATCCCGCTGATGCGGCTGCGCCCGTTGCCGCCCACGATCCAGGGCATGACTGCCCGATGATGAAGGGCGGCGAGGATGGGCGACGATCGGATCGCATGACTCCGCCGGACCCGAATGGCGCGCCCGGGCATATGGACGATTGCAAGGCCATGCACGCGCCGGACCATGGCGCAAAAATGCACCCGCCCGCGCCGGAAGCGGGCAGGAAGTAAATTTCGATCACGCACCATTTGATCATGCACAAGGAGAAGGACAATGGCTGAATATCGCTCGCTGATACCCTTTGGCCGTGGCAGCCTGTTGCGCGGCGGCTTTGATCCCTTTGTCGACTTTCGCAAGGAGATGGACCGGCTGGTCGATGATTTCGGCCGAGGCTGGGTCGCTCCGCAGAGCGGCGACAACAAAGGCTTCCTGATTCCCAAGGTCGACATCGCTGAAACGGGCAAAGGGCTTGAACTGACCGCCGAACTGCCTGGCTTCGATGAAAAGGATGTGTCGCTGGACATTCACGAAGGCATGCTGACCATCAAGGCCGAGCATAAGGAAGAGCGCGAGGAAAAGGACGAGAAGAAGCATTATCATCTGGTCGAACGCAGTCAGGGCAGCTTCCTGCGCCGTTTCGCGCTGCCGTTCGAGGCTGATGCCGACAAGGCGACCGCGCAGCTTCAGAAGGGGCTGCTGAAAGTCACGGTGCCCCGTCTGGCGACCGAGGAGAAGAAGCCCAAGCAGATTCCGGTCGGCACGGCATAAAAAAGTCCTGCGGCACAGCATCGCAGGCAATCGCCGCGCATGATGGTATAGCGGGGGAATGAAACGCATCGCGCTCTGGCTGTTGCTGGCGGTGCTGCTGGCTGGCGCGGCAGCTTATGCGCTGCTGGGCGGGCAGGCGCGCGAGGTGTCGACCGCCCCCGCGCGCGCCGGTGAGGCGGTGGAACTGGTCTATGCCACCGGCTTTGTCGAGGCGGAGCATCCTGTGTCGGTCGCGGCGCGCCTGACCGCGCCGGTGCGGCAGGTGCTGGCGGACGAAGGCGACCGGGTGCGGCGCGGCCAGCCGCTGATCCTGCTGGACGATGAGGAACAGCGCCACGCGCTGCAACAGGCGGGCGCTCAACGCCGGGTGGCGATACAGGACGAGCGGCGCGTGGTCGCGCTGTTCGCCAGGGGCTGGGTCACGCGGGCGGCGCGCGATCAGGCGGTCGCGGCTGCGGACGGCGCCAGGGCAGCGGAGGACAGCGCCGCCGCCCGGCTCGATCAGATGGTTGTGCGATCGGGCATGGATGGCATAGTGCTGCGCCGGGACGTGGAGCCGGGCGACCTTGCCGTGCCCAGCCGCACGCTGATGACGCTGGGCGACCCTGCCCGCATCCGCATCACCGCCACGATCGATGAGCGCGACGTGCCGCGCATCCATGCCGGCCAAGCCGCGCTCATGTCCAGCGACGCCTGGCCGGGCCGGGTGCTGCGCGGCCATGTGCGGGAGGTGACGCCGGGCGGCGACCCCGAACAGCGCGCCTTTCGCGCCCGGATCGTCACCGACGCGCCCTTGGCGCTGCCGCTGGGCCTGACGCTGGAGGTCAATATCGTAACGCGCCGGATATCCCGGGCACTGCTGGTCCCAACGACGGCGGTCTACGATGGCCGGGTCTGGGTGGTGCGAGACGGGCATGTCCATAGCCGGGCGGTGCGCACCGGGATTGTCGGCTCCAGCGAAACGCAGATCCTGGCCGGCCTGTCGCGGGGCGACGCCGTCGTCGCCAAGCCCGACGACGCGCTGCGCGAGAATGGCCGCGTGCGGGCCAGGCGATGAGCGGGCAGTTCGGCCTGCTCGTCGCCATCGCGCTCCGCCATCTGGCCGGGCGCCGGCGCCAGACATTGGTGGCGGTGAGCGGCGTCGCGGTCGGCGTCGGCTTTTTCCTGGCGGTGTCCGCGATGATGATCGGCAGCCAGAATGATTTCGTGAAGACGCTGATCGACGCCGCCCCGCATATCGTCATTTCCGACGAGTTGCGCAGCCCCCCGCCGCAGCCGGGCATTCGCGCCTATCCCGGCGCCGCCGTCGACCTGCGCCATTACAAGGCGCGCAACGAGGTGCGGGGGCTGAAAGGCTGGCCCGCAATCCTGCGCGCCGTCGACGCCGAGCCGGGCGCGGTCGGATCGCCCAGCCTGACCGGCGCCATCACCCTGCGCAGCGGCGGGCGGGAGGAGGCGCTGACCATCATCGGCGTCGACCCCGCCGTCGAGGAGAAGGTCAGCACCATCGACGACAAGCTGCGCACGGGCCGCCTGCGCGACCTGGAAAGCACGCAGGGCGGCATCATCATCGGGGAGGAAATGGCGCAGCGCCTGGGTCTCGCCATGGGCGACGTGGTGGGCGCGACCCCGGCTTCGGGCCAGAGCCGGTCGCTGCGCATCGTCGGCCTGTTCAAGCGCGGCCAGAGCCAGTTGGCCGCAACCGCAGGCTATGTGCTGCTGCGGGAGGCGCAGTCGCTGCTGGGCCGCCCGTTCATCATCAACCGCATCGGCGTGCATCTGAACGACCCTTATGCCGCGCAGCCGATCAGCCGGCGGCTGGAGGCCCGCTTCTCCTACAAGGCGGAAAGCTGGCAGGAACGATCCGCCGATTTCCTCTCGCTGCTCGTGACCCGCAACGTCATCATGTACAGCGTCGTATCCGCGATCCTGCTGGTGGCCAGTTTCGGCATCTATACGGTCGTGTCCAACAGCATCACCGACAAGCGGCGCGACATCGCCATCATGCGCTCCATCGGCTTTTCGGAGCGCGACCTGCAACTGATCTTCGTGATGGAAGGGCTGGTGCTGGCGCTGATCGGCATCGCGGCGGGATGGCTGCTGGGCTATGGATTGATGGCGATCCTCGGTTCGCTCGAATTCCCGATCGCGGGCGAGGACCAGCATCTGCCGCTCGACCGATCCGCCCGGCAATATGCGATCGCGGCCGCGGCGTCGCTGCTGGCCGGGACGGTCGCGGCCTGGCTGCCGGCGCGCAAGGCGGCGCGCGTCGATCCCGTCGACATATTGCGGGGCGCGATATGAGCGCGATCATGCAGGCCGAAGGATTGTCGCGCAGCCT
>Ga0255338_1000923_pt1 | contig 67991 bp, 55 predicted proteins | sample MeOH1_35cm_T4_19_FD_203715 | JGI IMG/M metagenome (GOLD analysis project Ga0255338, IMG submission 203715) | Sandy soil microbial communities from University of British Columbia, Vancouver, Canada - MeOH1_35cm_T4_195 | ecosystem: Engineered > Artificial ecosystem > Sand microcosm > Unclassified ... | reverse complement strand
CAATGCAAATATTGATTGACGCAAAGGAGGTGTGGGACGATAAAATTACTACATTGAATAACTGAATTTGATCTAACAGGCATAGCGTCAAATCAGATAACTGTCAGATCGGGTCGCGACTACTACAAATAAAGACAAAATCAAGCGATTCGATCTTCTTCCATCAGAGAATTGGCGAAGTCTGTAGTTTTCGCCATGGAAGAAAGAGCCAAAAAATGGCCAGCAGCCATTGTTTTAGATTCCATGCGCAAGCAGCCATCAGCAGATTGATGTAATCACCGATGGTGCCTTTCAGGTAATTTCTCGCCATTCGATAATCCGATTTCATGCGGCCGATAATGGGTTCAATCGCCGCGCGCCTTCTGCATTGTTTCTGCTTCTTGTCTTTCTGGTACCGGGTATCCTTCTTTAATCCCTTTCCAGGCAAAATGATCTGAGTTCCATTGATTTCACGTTTGCCACGGTAGCCGCGATCGTATACCGCCTGCTTGGCAGCTTTCCCGCGCGAAATCTCAACATGACGCAGGATTTCGAGTAATGTATTGCTGTCATGCAGGTTCTGTTCGTGACTGACGACTCCGACAATTAGGTTGCCTTTTGCTGTGCTGGCTATCGATGCCTTGCTGCCGTATTCATATTGTTTGTGGTCTTTTCCCTTACCGACACAGTACACTTGCGGTTCGTGCAATGAGTAGATCTTGTTTTTATCGTTTTGTTGTTGCTGTAATACTCGCTCATACAGCAGAAAATCCCTTTGATAGCATTCAAACAGACAGTATTGCGGCAGTTCTCTCCTGAGCTCCCGCATCAAAATACCTGCAATGGTTCTGAGCCGCTTCAACGCGCGTTTGGCCTTCGCTCTTTTCTTCACGTGCCGGTAGTGCCGAATATCCAGGCGCAGTGATTTCACTTCCTTGATGAAAGTGCGCTGCTGTGAAATATCATGAGCTTTGGCAATCTTGTTGAGGCGATTGATGATCTTGATCGCTAGTTTGCTGTCTGTCGGGTACGTGATGTTCTTCTCATGCACAGTCTGTCAATATGACAGACATCTTCCAATGCTGATTCTCCGCGCAAACTAACGCTCATCCGGAAAATCTGCTCCCCATGCCTTCCGCGCCTATGCGCTTGCGAAAATGCACCAGTTCCGTGCTATGACAAGGCAACTTCTGCTGGAACTCTTTCATGCCGCAAGAAACCTGGTAATAAGGATTGCGCTTCCATTGCAATACTACCGATTCGTCACTCAAATTCTCTAACTGCTTCAGTATCAATAACCCAAACCATCGACCGGATAGACTTACTCGGTGCGCCTATCGATTTCGTGTAGTGAATCGAGAGAATGCTTCGTCAAATTTATGCTACGGTATCGCTCCTGCAAGTTTCAGCAATGGATCATTGGGATCAAGCTGCATCAGCAAATCTGTTCCAAACAAATTCGGTTAATGAATCGTACTGCTATGTCTTAGCATTTTTAATCACCATTTCGACCAGAAATAGGATGCTATTTTAACATTCCTGGTCGTTATGCTCATTAAAAGAAAGAGTTTTGCTGCATAGGATCAAGTGCTTGTGGATATTTCAGGACCGACTACTTAGGCGGTTTACAAACAGCCCCCTTCAGGGGAGGAACAATATTTAGGAACAAACCTCCGGCAATGCCGGAGGAAATTTAATTCAGAAGCCTAAACTGGCCAACAGATCATCAACTTGGTCCTGATCACAAACTACATCAGTTCGTTTTTCTGGATTGATAACGGGCCCATTCATAAGCCCTTCATCTTCTGTCGATGATTTCTTTGCAGGTGCATTGGCAAGTAATAATTGCACGAGATCTCTTTCCAGATTTTGTACCATACTTGTAATCTTTTTGATTACCTGCCCGGTCAGATCCTGGAAATCCTGAGCCATCATAATTTCCATTAATTGAGCATTTGTTGCATTGGCTTTCTCAGGAACATTATCAAGATAATGGAGTGTATCGATTAACAATGTCTTAAATTTTTCCGTATCCATTCTGGATTGCTGTTCTTCTAGCGCCTGTTTCCATTGCTCTGAAAGCTGTATAGCATCAGCTGACAGTTTCTCCTGAATAGGCATAGCAATCTCAGTGGCAGTAAGCGTACGTTCAGCAGCTTGTTCTGTTTTTGTAGCAACATATGTCAATTTGTCTTGAGCCTCAGGTACTTCAGAGGCAATTAATTCGAGACGCTTATCGTAGCCGAGTTCACGCAAGCTATCATGGAGTGTTCGTGTTAATTGTCCAACTTGATCAATAACTTTTTTATCAGCAGTTATTGGTTCAGATTTTCTCGTCTTTTTTATAGCAACTAACGGCGTAGTTCTCGGTAGTTCACAATGTTCGTTACTGATATCCTGAGATATTTCATCAACCTTTACTTTGCTAAGACGTTTAGTTTTCATTTTTGGACTCATTGGTTTGTTATGAAAAGAGGGGGCTTTTTTCTAAACTGATGCCTTTTTTTCCATATTCTGGAAAATCTTATTCAATTTCTCATCAAGGGTAGCCGCTGTAAAAGGTTTAACAATATAGCCACTTGCGCCTGCCTGCGCAGCAGCCACAATATTTTCTTTTTTTGCTTCCGCGGTTACCATTAACACAGGTATCTTTTTCAATGCTTCGTTTGCACGTATATTCTGCAGCATTGTTAATCCATCCATATTGGGCATATTCCAGTCAGAAACAATAAAATCAAAATTACCATCTTGAAGTTTACGTAATGCTACTGCACCGTCTTCGGCCTCATCCACATTGACAAAACCAAGTTCTTTTAAAAGGTTGCGAACAATTCTACGCATTGTAGAAAAATCATCCACCACCAAGAATTTTAAATTTTTGTCAGGCATTTTATTCTCCATAATTAAATTTCTTTTCTAAAACTATCAAGATAGCTATAACGTTATAAACAATAGAGTAATTTTATTACGACACTTTCATAAAAAAGTTTAGTTCACTCTTTAGAAAAACTGATTGTGCCTATTGAATTGATTAAAGATCTTATCGACATACTGATCAAGATTCTTAATATAAAAATAAAGGAGGATTGAATTTCCGGGGATTAAAGATGTTGCAAGGTATATTCTCAGAGCATTTTTATAAAAACTTGCCAAGCCCCGGCGTCTTAGATATTAAGACAATACTATAAATGCAATGTAGGATTTAGAGATTGAATCAGCGTTGCCGATACCAATAGATAGATATTCCAATGCTGCAGATAATAATTAATGCGATGATTATCTGGTGTAAATATTCTTTGATGAGCATTTCATTTTCACCGATATAATATCCCAATACTGTAAGAATAATTACCCAAATTCCCGCTCCTAAGCTGGTATACAGGCAGAAAACAGAAAGATTCATTCTTGCCAAACCAGCTGGTATGGAAATATATTGACGAACCATGGGAATTAACCGACCGGTAAAAGTCGAGATATGCCCATGTCGCGCAAAGAAATCTTCCATTCTTTGCAGATTGTCTTCATTAAACATGACTATTTCCCATACCGTAGCAGTAATGACCTTCCAAGCTTAATAGCCAGATAGTAATTAACTAATGTGTCCCAGTAGACTTCCCAAAAGTCCGCACAATACAACCAGTACGATATCCATTTCTCCTTTTTGACGAAAAATATCCGACAGGAATCATAACGACTTCACTCGGGAATGGTATAAAACTGGATTCGATCAATATCAAAAGGAAAATACCGAGATAGCCCAGACTGCCAATTGTCGTAACGGTCCAGTAATGATTTCTACTAGCAAATTTAATGACCTTATTGGAGAAAATCACTGGGTTATTAGTCAATCAGAAAAAGCTTTCTGATTTTATACAACAGCGCCATCATCCTGCTGCGGTTTCTTCTCCAGCTTGACGAGATCTTCACGCTTCACACCCAGTAACATGATGATTGAACTGCCAACCATAATGGAAGAATAGATGCCAAATAAAATACCGATAGTTAGCGCCAGAGAAAAATAATACAATACTTCTCCACCAAATAACAGCATGGAAATCACAACCATTTGAGTACTGCCATGTGTAATAATGGTACGCGACATGGTTTGTGTGATGGCATTATCAATAACCTGAGTAACTGTCGCTCTACGTAATTTCCGGAAATTCTCACGGATACGATCAAAAATAACGACGGATTCATTCACGGAGTAGCCCAGAATTGCCAGCACCGCAGCCAGGACAGTCAGCGAAAACTCCCACTGAAAGAATGAAAAGAATCCCAGTATGATGACAACGTCATGCAAATTGGCGATGATACCGGCTATGCCAAATTTCCATTCAAACCGTAACGCCAGATAAACCACGATACCTAGTGAAACAAATAATAATGCTAGTGCCCCATTTTCCAGCAATTCCTTGCCAACTTGCGGACCAACAAATTCGACACGGCGCATCTCGACAGATGAATCGGCTTGTTTTAGTGCATCCATGACAGTTCCAGATAGTTGCGCACTGGAGAACTCTGGTTTAACCGGTAAACGAATCAGGACGTCACTAGAAGTACCAAAATTTTGCACACTGGCATCCGGCATTCCCAGATCAGCTAATACAGCTCTTATTTTATTAAGATCAGCAGCTTGATGATAGCTTATTTCCAGTACTGTACCACCTGTAAAATCCACACCAAGATTGAGCCCTTTCGTAGCAAGAAAGAAAACTGACAGGACAAACGTCAATATTGAGATAACAGCGCCAGTGCGTCGCCAGCGCATGAAAGGGATATCGCGACTAAATCTAAAAAATTCCATGGTAAATTCCTTTTAACTGAGACCCATTGTTTTATTGACTAAGATGTTTGAGGCTTGCGTTTACTCCGAGCTTTTGCGCCGGCTTTGTCACCCACTTTTGTTTTAACTTTGGTCTCAATATCAGTTTTAACAGGTGCTTCTGTTTTTTCTTCTACATAATCACTTGTTTTGGCCTGAGCACTCAGATCTCCCTGATCTTTACTTTTTCCGTCAGAAATCACTTTCTCGCTGTGGTCAATTTTAGTTCTGGTTTTTCCTGCATTGTCACTTGCTTTTGGTATCCAGATCTTTCCGATGGGAACACTATCCAATCTGCGACGGCTGCCGTACATTAAATTCACCATGCCACGCGATACAAAAGTGGCAGTAAATATGGAGGTAAAAATACCTAAGCAAAGTACTACAGCGAAGCCTTTAATAGGACCTGATCCAAATGCAAATAACGCAATACCTGCGATTAATGTCGTAATGTTTGAGTCCACGATCGTGTTAAATGCACGTTCATAGCCCGCATGGATTGCTAATTGCGGTGAAAGCCCAGCGCGCAGTTCATCACGAATACGCTCATTAATCAATACGTTTGAATCAATCGCCATACCTACAGTCAGTGCCAGCGCAGCCATTCCAGGCAGTGTCAAGGTAGCCTGCATAATGGATAACAAACCAACCAACAGCAATACATTGATACTAAGGGCAATGATGGAGATAACACCAAATGACGTATAGTAAGCGATAATAAAGATAGCAATCGCCAGAAATCCATAGAGTGTCGAGTTGAAGCCTCGGGCGATATTATCGGCACCAAGGCTTGGACCAACGGTACGCTCTTCTATGATATCCATCGGAGCAGCCATGGCACCCGCGCGTAATAACAAGGCAACGTCTTTTGCTTCGACGCTGGACATTCGCCCACTGATCTGAACTCGTCCGCCACCAATTTCCTCACGAATAACCGGTGCTGTGATCACCTCAGCCTTATTCTTCTCAATCAGAAGAATAGCCATTCTTCTGCCGATATTTTCACGTGTCAATTGTTTAAAAATACGCGAACCGCTGCTATCCAGATTAATATGCACAGCGGGCTGATTATCCTTGTCAAAACCAGGCTGCGCATCAGTAATACGTTCCCCTGTCAGCAGCACCTGTTTCTTGACCAGGAGTGGACTGCCCCCCCGTTCTTCATATAGTTCCGTACCAAACGGGACCTGGCCACGCAAAGCCGCGTCAAGATCCTTTTCATCATCAACCATGCGAATTTCCAGGGTTGCCGTACGCCCCAGAATTTCTTTTGCCTTGGCAGTATCCTGTACGCCTGGTAATTGCACGATGACGCGATCCGCACCTGCTTTCTGGATGATCGGTTCAGCTACACCCAGCTCATTAACGCGATTACGCAGCGTAGTAATATTTTGCATAACCGCTGAATCCTTCATGCGAACCTGAGCTTCCGGTTTGATGGAGGCAGTCAAATGAAATCGGCTTTCAACATCTTCTTCAGTAAATTTAAGATCCGGGTAGTTTGTACTTAATTCAGCAATTGCCTTGGTGCGTGACTCAACATCACGAAATTTAAGAATCAGCTTCGTACTCTGTTTTTCAAGTCCGTTATAATGAATCTTATGTTCACGCAGACTGCTGCGAATATCAGCACTGTATTGCTCCAGTGACTTATTCAGTGCACCGTCCATATCCACTGCCAGCATGAAGTGAACGCCGCCTCGCAAATCAAGCCCCAGATACATTGGCAACGCGCCAAGATCCGTTAACCATTTGGGAGAATTCGGCAGCAGGTTCAACGCAACGATAAAATCATCACCGAGGGTTGATTGTAAAAGGTCTTTTGCCTTGATCTGTGTATCCGTATCAACAAAGCGCGCCTTAATACTATTTCCTTCCAGCAGAATTCCATCGGTTGTAATGTTGGCTTTTTTTAATGCGTCTTCTACTCGCTGCATCAAAGCTGTATCAGTACTTACAGAAACCCTTAGAGGAGAAATCTGTACAGCTGGAGATTCTCCGTAAAAATTCGGTAAGGTATAGAGCGATCCGAGCAGAATTGAAACCGCAATAATCAGATATTTCCAAAGTGCGTAGCGGTTCATGATTATTATTTAGAAATTGATAAAAAGATAAATATTATGTGAAAAATGTAAACCGTTAAGAATTCATGGTGATTATCACGAATCATTACTTCTTTTCGTTGCCTGCAGTGATTTCCTCTATGACTTCTGATGGCTCTTCTACTTTCTGGGTTTCTTTACTTTCTTCTGCAGAAGTTGACTTTATTGCCTTATTTTTCTGAGATTTGCCACCTTTTGATGGCTCAATGCTCTTTAATGTTCCTTTTGGCAGCAATGTTTGAACAGATGATTTAAGGACAGTGACTTCCAGGCCAGGTGCCATCTCAACAATGACATAACTTTCACTGACATTAACGATTACACCCAATATACCGCCATTGGTAATGACTTCATCACCTCTTTGCAAACCCTCGATCATCAGCTTTTGTTCTTTGGCACGTTTGGATTGAGGGCGAATCAATATGAAATAAAAAATAATAAGTATGCCGAATAACGGCAATAGCGACATCAGACCCGCCTCTGCTTGTGCAGGGGCAGCAGCCTGGGCAAATGCTTCACTAATTAACATGGTATTTCTCCGGGAACTATGATTTAAAAAAGGCACATATTAGCATGATGCTAGCTTATGCCTGAAATTCTCGTGCATATTCTTCAAATTGTCCATTCTCAATCGCAGCACGAATGTCTGTCATCAGTTGTTGATAGTAGAATAAATTATGGACAGTATTGAGATGTGCACCCAGCATTTCGTTAATACGTTGCAAATGATGAAGATAGGCACGGGTAAAGTGACGACAGGTATAGCAGCCACACTCTTCATCCGGTGGTGCGGTATCCAGCCGATATTGACTGTTGCGCAGCTTGATAAGTCCATGTCGGGTATATAGCCAACCATTGCGTGCATTGCGTGTTGGCAGCACGCAATCAAACATATCTATCCCCTGCCCCACCGCATTAACAATATCGGATGGTGTGCCCACACCCATAAGATATCGTGGCTTGTCAGGCGGAAGAAGCGGTGCTGTATGCTTAAGGATACGCATCATATCCGCTTTAGGCTCACCGACCGATAACCCACCGATCGCGTAGCCATCAAAACCAATCGCGCTTAACCCATTGAAAGAATCATCGCGCAAACATTCATGCATGCCACCTTGCACAATACCAAACAAGGCATTGGGATTATCATCATGCGCTTTTCTGGAACGTTCAGCCCAACGTAAACTGAGTTCCATGGATAAACGCGCCATGGTTTCATCTGCCGGATATGGCGTACACTCATCGAATATCATGACAATATCCGAGTTCAGTGTTCGTTGAATACGCATGGATTCTTCAGGTGTGAGAAAACAACCGTCCCCATTGACAGGCGATCTGAATTTAACACCCTGTTCGGTGATTTTCCGCAACTCCCCCAGACTGAATACCTGAAAACCGCCTGAATCCGTTAATATCGGACCTTGCCAACCCATAAAATCATGCAGCCCGCCGTGGGCCGTAATAACTTCCAGTCCAGGCCGCAACCACAAATGAAATGTATTGCCCAACACAATTTGCGCGCGCGTTTCCTGCACTGCAGCCGGTGACATTCCCTTGACTGCACCGTAGGTCCCGACCGGCATGAAGGCTGGCGTCTCCACGGTGCCGTGAGCCAACGTCAACGTGCCGCGACGGGCTTTCTGATCCGTGCAATGCAACTTAAATTTCATAATTTCTTCTCAATCAACATCACATCGCCATAGCTAAAAAAACGATACCGTTCCGTAACTGCATGGTGATAGGCACGTCGAACATTCTCCATGTCACCAAAAGCCGAGACCAACATCAATAATGTGGAACGCGGCAAATGAAAGTTAGTCAATAACCGATCCACGATCTGCACATGATAACCGGGCGTAATGAAAATATTAGTATCTCCATAACCAGCAACCAGTCGACCATCATTCATCAGAGCGCAGGCCTCCAGCGCACGCAGCGATGTTGTACCGACTGCAAGCACCCGACATCCAGCCGTTTTAGCTTGTGTAATAGCCTGAATGGTTGTGGAAGGAATATGAAATGATTCGCTGTGCATGGTATGGTCAGCAATATTCTCAACACGCACAGGCTGAAACGTTCCCGCTCCGACATGCAAGGTGACATAGGCGATGATGACACCCATCTCCTGTAACCGGAGCAACATATTTTCATCAAAATGCAATCCGGCGGTAGGCGCTGCAACAGCACCGGTATTTCTGGCATAAACCGTTTGATAACGGGCCTCATCAGCAATTGTTGCCTGGCGGGTAATGTACGGTGGCAGCGGCAACTGTCCATAACAATCCAATAATTCAGCAACCGTTTTTATGTGCTCAAAATACAACGTATAAAACGCTTGATCCCGTGACAACACGGTTGCAGTGAATGCATCAGCAAGCCAAAGTTGTGAACCGATCTTTGGGGCATGGCTGGCACGTATAACTGCCAAAACATGCCGATCATCCAGCGCCCGTTCAACCATTACTTCAATCTTCCCGCCACTACTTTTGGTACCAAACAGGCGCGCTTTAATCACCCGCGTATCATTAAATACAACAACATCCCCCTTCTGCAGATAATCAGGCAAATCAGTAAACATGACATCTTGCAGGTAATCATTCACTCCATTCAGATAAAGCATACGACTACTGGCCCGATGTTCAACGGGAAACTGCGCGATCAATTCATCTGGCAGATAAAAATCAAAATCCTGAGTCTTCATCCTGCTATTATACTGATGCAAAATGTTTTCGCCCATTCAGCTTGCTGTAGCACAGGTTTTCAGTGATAATTGCGCCTTCTGTCAGTATGGAAACCAACCTGATCGATTTGCCGGGATGGCGGAATTGGTAGACGCACGGGACTCAAAATCCCGCGAAGGCGACTTCATGGGGGTTCGATTCCCCCTCCCGGCACCAAGTAACAAAATTCAGAACATTACTGTTTTGTCCTTTTCTCCAAAAACACTAATAAACAAGCCACTTTCAGCCGATCTTATCCTAATCCATAATCATTCTTTTACCCTCTTTTCACCTGTTTTTCTGCTATAGTCTACGGAAATTTTACGGAACGGTTTACGGAATGGCATCTTTTAGGAAGAAGGGCAACGGATGGGAAGCGTCAATTTGCATAAAAGGCACGCGCAAATCAAAGACATTTGATAGCAAGCTTGCTGCGAGTCATTGGGCGGCTGATGCCGAGAAAGAAATAATAGCAGGCCAGCATGGTCAAATCCCTGACAAAACACTGGGCGATCTTCTTACCCGCTACGCGCAGACGGTAAGCATAACGAAGCATGGTGTAAGATGGGAACAACACCGCATACCCGCTTTGCATGGAATGACGCCATCAAGGCCTATCAACAGGCCATCGGTTTTGCAGAAGAAGCCAAAGCCGAAGAAAGAATAGCGAAATATCAGAATAGCCTTGGGAGTCTATACCTCGACAACGGCCAATACAAAAATGCCATTTTCTATTTTGAACTAGCCTTGGCGAGTAGTCTCAAGATTTATGGAGAAGATCATCCCGATGTAGCAATCCGTCGCAATAATCTGGGTAAAGTCTGGAAAGCATTGGGGCAGTACGATAAAGCAATTAAATATTATGAGCAGGCCTTGGCCAGTGACCTGAAAACTTGCGGGGAAGATCATCCCACAATAGCGATCTATCGTAGTAATTTGGGTACAGCCTGGAATAGCCTTGGACAGTATGACAAAGCACTTAAGTATTATGAGCAGGCCCTGGCTATTCTTATAGAAAAACTGGGATTAGAACATCCGAATACCATAGCAGCCAGTAGTAATCTGGAGAGTGCCAGAAAAGATTTAGCCGATAAGACCAGGTGAGACTTATCGTACGACTTCCACCATGCGATAAGCCTCTATCAATAGCCAATTTCTAGACCCAGCCATCCTGCAACATCACGCTGCCGATCAGATTAATCCCGGCTTCAGCGCTTTCGGCGATCTCCACGGCCAGCCATCCCCGGTTGATCTGGTTATTCTCAAGCCGCAATAATTGTTCGCTGAGTTCCGCGCTGGTTGCCTGGCGTCCGAGTGTGTGCGTATAGATGGTTTGCACATAGTCCGTATCGGACAGATTTTCCAGGCCCGCCTGCTGCTGGAACCAGTCCAGAATAGCGTCAGGACTCATCTGCGCGTTCAACGCTTCCCGCCCCAGCCGCCATTCGGCTGCCGTTGCATCGCGATCAAAGAAACTATGCACCAGACGCGCCAGAATGCCCTCTGTGGTATTGTGTGCAAACACAACCGTTTCACCCGTGTCAAAGGCAATCATCTCGGTATTCCGGAGATCCAGCATCGCACCATCACTCAGGCGTGTCAGTTCCACCGTGTCACCGATCGATTCAAGATTTACATCGTCGCGCCCCCTGATCATACGCAGGACATCATGACCGGCCGCATTGTCAACATATTGAGCCAGTCCCAGCGATAAATATCCCTCGATATCGGTGCCAACAGCCGCCACATCACGGGTCACATCCAGCCGAATGATATTCGGGTTGGTTTCCAGACCCGCCAGCAATTCACCGGCAGTTTTATTTTGCAAGTCAGCCGCCTCGGGCAGGTTATAGAAAGCGGTCAAGAGATCATCCGTATCACCCGCCCAGTTCTGCACGATATCGCCTTCCGTCGTTGTCAGATCCCGCCCGAACCAGGTTTTAGCCAGATGGTGCGCAACCGCTTCAATTTCAGAATGAGCGATGGCCAGGCTGGCTCCACTGGCAAAATGAACCAGTTCAACATCAGTCAGGGTATCAATCTCTCCCGCACTGTCTGTCAGCGTGACCGAGTTACCCTGCACCGCGATCTGATAATCGGATAACTGCCCTGACTGATCCGCCTGATCAAAACCAAACCCGCCATTCAATTGATCATTGCCGGTACCGCCACTTAACCAGTCATGATTGGCACCACCAAAAACTACATCATTGCCTTCATCACCGGAAACCTCATCATTTCCACTCAGGCTGCCGATGATATCGTCACCACCGCCACCGGACAGAATGTCATCGCCCTCGCCAAGTACGATAAACTGCTTCTGGTCATCGCCAATGACGTAATTATTACCATTACCACCTTTCAATCTGGCCGCGCCGATAATTACTGCAAAGTCGACATTATCCAATTGAATGATGGTACCGGATGGTAGTTTGCTGACATCGATAATCAATGCCTGCTTGACGCTATCGTCGGCTGTGCCGGTAACCAGAATGGGTAATTCGGGTAGTTGGTCGTCGTTTGTTGTCAGAGTTACGGTCTGCACAGTGATCTGTTCATCCGGTTTCAGTGATTTAATGAATCGTTTAACACCGGCGATGGAATGATTTTCTTCATTATTCCTGTCAACCATTTCTTTGATGTTCTGCACTAGGCTATCCTTGGCCTCATCCGGATTCAATTCCTGCGGAAGACCTTCAACTGTCATGCCTATTCCGACTGGTAGACTGACGGTCAGTAGGTCATTGCCATCTTCATCAGTGGCAAGGGGTATGTCAGCGTAATCGTCGTATAGAGATTCGGGATCTTCTTCACGTGTTGGTTCGACAGGCTTAACCGTCGTAACGACAGTGCCATCCGGCTGGATGGTTGTTTCTGTATCTACGCCGTCAATAATCTCAATCGCTGTTGTTGGTGTGCCGCCCCCACCGCCTGAAGAAGAAACAGGAATAGTTGTCGTAATGCCATTTCCGGTAGCATCGACAACGTTAATCGCCGCATCAGCACCCGCTGTCCAATCCTCAGCAGCAGCCAGATTATAAGTAGTGGCATCTGTAGAAGATGTACCATCTTTATTGAGAAGAAGATTAACAGCTGTTTTATCGGTAGCACTCAACAGGAGTGTAAATGTTGTACCGGAAGTAACCTCCACGTTCGCGGTATCGGTCAGGCTGTAGGTTGCTCCGCCTTCGCCGGTGAAGGTGAATTTGTTGGCGACAATATCATTGGTTGCACCACTAAGCCTGAGGAAGCCGGTGCCGGTCACGACCAGTGCACCGGTACCAGTATTATAAGTGGACGAAGTGATGGTCGGTACTGCCACGTTGCTGGCGGTGATGCCGTTGCCGGTGAGATCGGCAACTGTAACTGCCGCGTCAGCTCCCGCTGTCCAGTCTTCTGCGGCAGCCAGGTTGTATGTGGTCGCGCCAGTAGAAGACGTTCCATTCTTGTTAATGATCTGGTTGATCGCCGCCTTATCGGTAGCGCTCAGTATGAGGGTGAACGCCGTACCGGAAGTAATCTCCACATTCGCGGTATCGGTCAGCGCGTAAGTCGATCCGCCTTCGCCGGTAAACGTGAATTTGTTGGCGACAATGTCATTGGTAGCACCACTTTTACTCAGAAAACCGGTACCGGTCACAACCAGACTACCCGTGGCTGCATCGTAAGTCGCAGAGGTAATCGTGGGAGCCGCCACGTTGCTGGCGGTAATACCGTTGCCAGTCATATCGACTGTGTTACCCGCAGTAACATTAGTATTCCAGTCGTCTGCTGCAGCTAGATTGTAGGTAGTTGCGCCGGTTGAAGCGGTACCATTCTTATTGATGATCTGGTTAATTGCTGCCTTATCGGTGGTGCTTAATGTGACGGTAAAAGCCGTGCCGGAGCTAATTTCAACATCCGCTGAATCAGTCAATACATAAGTAACATCCCCTTCGCCCGTGAAGCTAAGTTTGGAAGCATCGATATCGAAACCACCTCCATTGGCTTGCAGGTTTGTACCGGTAACAGCCAGAGAACCTGTTGATGCATCGTAGGCAGCTGAGGTAATACGTGGGTTAATCGTGACCGTAACGGCATTGGAAGTATCAGCGATATTAGCCGCCGAATCCGCTGCTATCAGCCAGTTATCGGCAGCCGATAGATTGTAGGTGGAGCCGCCGGATGATGCAGTACCGATTTGATCCAGCAAAGCATCCACATTGGTTTTATCTGATCCGGACAGGGTAATACTGAACGAAGTGGTCGAAGTAATTTCAATATCTGAGGCGCTAGTGAGCGTGTAGGTGGCATTTCCAGCACCACCGGTAAAAGTCAATGTGGAAATATCAATATCGTTATTTGTGCCAGCCTTATTAAAAAGATTGGAACCTGTAACAACCAGAATCCCTGTATCAGAGTCATAGGTTGCTGAAATGATGGTGGGTGTCTGTACGTTGCTGACGGTGATTCCGTTGCCTGCGGTATCAGCAACGGTATTGGCGCTGGGGGCACCTGGCATCCAGTCTTCCGCTGCTGCCAGATTATAGGTGGTGGAATCACCGGACGCCGTGCCATTCTTGTTCAATAAGCCATGAATGTTGAGCTTGTCGGTGCTGGACAGAGTCAAAGTAAAGGATGTGGCGGAACTGATCTCCACATCCGTTGTATCGGTCAGGGTGTAGGTATTACTACTTTCTCCAGAAAAGGTGAACAGGGAAGCATCGATATCGTTGGTTGCACCAGATTTATTAACAAAATTGGTACCCGTAACCGACAGCTGTCCGGTACTCACATCATAAGTAGCACTGGTTACTGTTGGAACAGCATAATTACTGACAGTGATACCATTTCCAGTAGCATCAACAACGTTTACAGCCGCATCAGCACCAGCAGTCCAGTCTTCCGCAGCGGCCAGATTGTAAGTGGTTGCGCTCACCGCACTGGTGCCATCCTTGTTAAGCAATGCTTCTACGTTGTATAAATCGGCACCGCTCAAAGTAACGGTGAACTGAGTGCCTGAATCAATTTCCACATCCGAAGCACTTGTCAGCGTGTAAGTAACTCCGCCTTCTCCAGTGAAAGTCAGTTTTGAAATATCGATATCGTTGGTAGCGCCAGATAACTTGAGAAAGCCAGTGCCGGTGACTACCAACGCATTAGTGGAATAATTGTAAGTAGCGCTGGTGATCGCAGGAACCGCCACACTGCTGACAGTGATGCCATTTCCAGTAGCATCAACAACGTTCACAGCCGCATCAGCTCCCGCTGTCCAGTCTTCTGCGGCAGCCAGGTTGTATGTGGTCGCGCCAGTAGAAGACGTTCCACTCTTGTTGATGATCTGATTGATCGCCGCCTTGTCGGTAGCGCTTAACGTGACGGTAAAAGCCGTACCGGAAGTAATCTCCACATTCGCGGTATCGGTCAGCGCGTAAGTCGATCCGCCTTCGCCGGTAAACGTGAATTTGTTGGCGACAATGTCGTTGGTGGCACCGCTTAGCTTGAGGAAGCTGGTACCGGTCACAACCAGACTACCCGTGGCTGCATCGTAAGTCGCAGAGGTGATCGTGGGAGCCGCCACGTTGCTGGCGGTAATACCGTTTCCGGTAAGATCGGCAACGGTGACCGCCGCATCAGCCCCCGCCGTCCAGTCTTCTGCGGCGGCCAGGTTATATGTGGTTGCACCGGTGGAAGACGTTCCATTCTTGTTGATGATCTGGTTGATCGCCGCCTTGTCGGTGGCGCTTAACGTGACGGTAAAAGCCGTACCGGAAGTAATCTCCACATTTGCGGTGTCGGTCAGCACGTAAGTCGATCCGCCTTCGCCGGTAAACGTGAATTTGTTGGCGACAATGTCGTTGGTGGCACCGCTTAGCTTGAGGAAGCCGGTACCGGTTACGACCAGACTACCCGTGGATGCATCGTAAGTCGCAGAGGTGATCGTGGGAACCGCCACGTTGCTGGCGGTGATGCCGTTGCCGGTGAGATCCTGTATGTTTGCATTCCCGATAACCGTGTTCCAGTCATCGGCAGCGGCCAGATTATACGTCGTTGCACCAGTAGAGGACGTACTGTTTTTATTGATAATCTGGTTGATTGCCGCCTTGTCGGTGGCGCTCAGCATGAGGGTGAACGCCGTACCGGAAGTAATCTCTACATTCGCGGTATCGGTCAAGGCATAGGTTGATCCACCTTCGCCGGTAAACGTGAATTTATTGGCGGGAATATCGTTGGTGGCGCCACTGGCCTTTACTAAATTGGATCCAGTGACTACCAGGATTCCGGTACTGGCATCGTAGGTGGCAGAAGTGATTGCAGGCGTCTGCACATTGCTGACGGTTACAGCATTACCTGTAGTGTCTGCATTCCCCGTTTGGGAAGGATTCCAGTCAGCGGCAGCGGCAATATTAAATGTAGTCGCATCAATGGCAGAAGTACCGTTTTTGTTCAACAATCCTTCCACATTGATCTGATCGACAGCATTCAGGGTAACAGTAAACCCAGTGGCCGAAGTGATTTCAACATTTGATGAAGTCAGCGTATACGTTGCCCCCCCTTGTCCGGTCAGCGTCAATTTTGTGACGTCAATATCGTTGGTTACACCCGCTGTAGCAGTCATGTTAGCGCCGGTCACCACCAAAGAGTTGGTGTTGGCATCGTAGGTGGCCGAGGTGATGGTTGGAGCCAGCGTATAAGAAAAATCATCGATACTCTCGGTCGATGGATTGAAGTCCACTGAGGTTATGATCAGTTGATCAATAGCAGTTGCAGAGCCAAATGAAATGGTTTGAAATGCATTGCCTGCCGCAGCTGAACTGGTTGTAGCAACTGTGCCTCCAGCCAGTTTTCCGGTGAACGTATAAGTGAATCCCCCTACACCGAAGTACACGGCTATACTGCTAAACAGAAATGTTGCATTGCCTGCATAGGTGATAGTCAGCGTTTCGGTAGTGCCGGAATTGGCAGATGTACTTTGCGGCACTAGGGTGCCACTTCCACCTACGCCAAAGCCTGTTACCCAATCAAAGCTTCCACCATCACCGCCGCTCATGGTGTAAGTAAAGCCGTTCAGCGTAAAACTACTCGGAGTCAAACCGCCAAGTGGATCACTATCGTAATTTTCAACCGTAAAAATATGACCATAACCAGCAGTCGTCGCTCTGGTAAGGGCAATTGAAGATCGGATAGCACCTGTCTGGATTTCCAGTTGCCAGTCGCCACCCAACGCTGCTGCACCAGTGGGGTTGCTGGATGCTGCCACATTGGCTCCCGTAGCATCGGCCAGCGCAGCAACAAAAGCAGCTCCCTGCGCACCGGCGCCTACATGGCAGCCATACAGCAGAATATCGCCATCCGGTGACAATGCATTGCCGATAGCAGTCAATTCATCGGAATAATCCTGCAAATTGGCGCCTGTTACTGGGGTGGAACCGATCAGCAGCCTGCCCGCCGAACCGTGGGAAATAATGTGGATGGCATCGATACCGCTGCGGTCTGTCAGGATTTTCGCAATCTGCACCAGCCCACCCTGCGCGATATCCAGCATATGGACTTCCGTACCGGGTTTCACGCCGTCAATCAGTGTCTGATAATCCGCTATATCCTCATTGATAAATAAAATAGAGCGTTTCGGTTGCATTGCCTGATTGATCATAATTTCGTTCCTTGTTTAGTCATTTTTATGGGAAATCTTGAATCAGTTGACTGCATCCGAACTTCTCTGAAGGTCTGGTCAGTATATTAATTCACTCTTATCGGAAGAGTTTATAAAAATATTTAGAAAAACAGTCTGTTGAATAAAGTTTCTAATGCCAATACATGCCCTTTCATTACGTAAAACCGATAGCTAATCATTCTGCTGTAAATGGTGCATTACCTTCTGATTCAGCTCACTGAGCCACGCTTCCGGAATCACGGTCAATATCTGTTCCAGCATTCGTTTCGATTCAGCCAATTCATCTGGATTTTCCGATCGTTGTAGCGTGGCTGAGAGCCACAAGTAGGCTTTGGCGAGATGTTCTGCCGACAACCGGCTGGTTTGCGAATCCGGATCCGCGTTAAAAAAGAGCTTTCCGGTCTGGAAATAGGCCGGTACGTACTTGAGTGCGGCAGCCTGCTCAAACATTTGTCGGGCTTTTTCCGTTGTGTATCCTTCCACCAGGCCTTTTTGCATGAGTATGCCTAAATAATAAAAGGCTTCAGGAGATTGTTTCTGGGCGGCGGCTTCAAACCAGCGAGATGCTTCCTGCCCGTTTTGAATGGACGCATCGCCTTCAAGATAAAACTTCCCCATCCATAGCTGAGCCGGAATGGCGCCCTGCTGGGCAGCAGGATGACACAGTTGCAGTGCTTTAACGGAATCCTTGGCAACGCCTTTCCCGGTCATATGCAGATTGCCGAGGTTACAATAGGCATGCAGCTGCCCGGCCTGCGCAGCTTTTTCAAACCAGTTGGCAGCTGCTACATAATCTACCGAACGATGCACACCTTCTTCAAGGCAGATGCCGGTCAGGTACTGTGCGGTGGGAATACCTCCCTGGGCTGCTTGTTCAAACCACTGACAGGCGGCTATTTTATCGACGGCACGCCCCCAACCGTTCTGATAAAAAAGACCCATGGAGAATTGAGCCAGCGGGTTTTTATCAGTGTCGGCAATAGCGTAATAACCGGAAAATGCTTTTTCATAATCACCTGCCACCAGCGCTGCCTGTGCCTCCTGTAGCGACAGCACGGTATTGGTTGCGGAATAGACATAACTTTCAGGCCATAGCGCTATCAGGCAAACAAATACCAATAGATTTTTCTTCATATAAGAAGCAGAGAATGATGAATCAACCAAACCCTGAATGGACACGAATAATCAAACGCCCTGATTATCTCAGGCGCTGAAATATTCGCTTCCATTCCCGGTTCTGGTCAATATCCGATTAGACCGTTCAGGGCCGTGAAGGAAAAATACCCTGCGTGGCAATAATACAGTTCACAACGGTATACGGCTGCATGATGGAAAACGGCTGCGATCCACCGGCTGCTCCGACACTGACATTGGTGCTGGTCGTGGTTGTTATACCCACTCCGCTCAATGATGTTTCTACAGAAGCCGCATTCATGCTGACACTGGGTGCGGTTGTGGAATAGACATTTGCTGCTCTGGCGCCATTTGCCAATGAATTCCCCTGCGCCGTGCTGGCATTAGGATCAGCATTTACTGCCTTGAGTGTCGAGGTTGCAGTAGCACCTGGATTCACTGCAGAAGTGGATGCTGATGTAGCGGTGGCTGGATGGTTATGTGTGGGCATATTATTAATTGTTAGCGTAGCATTTTCCATCCCACTGGTTTGTCCCATCTGGTAATTAATCCCGCTTGTGGATAGGCCTTGATGAACAGGTACTTTACCGCGCATGTCGGGCAGCTTGAAGGTTGTCTGTCCATCTCCGCCATAGACTGTCCCCAGCAGCGCAAACAGTGCGTTATTCTGACTGATGGACATTGTCTGCCCGTTACAAAGCTGCCATCCGACAGGTGCATAATTAAATGCCACGTAGTTGATCTCTCCAATAAACGGATCCTGGCCGGCTGTAGCCGTGTCCGGTAGGGCGGTCAGGAGTGCAATAGCCGTAGTGATAGCAAAAAAACCTGGTGTTCTCTTTGTGTATTTCATAAATTATTCCCTTTTCATTAAGATTGAGCGTTTAATTTCATGTGTAACACCTGCTTATTTCCTTCCCGTCTTTTATACAAACCCTGCTTGCTCGCCTGCCACACCTCCTTTAATAGTGAAAATCATGTATTCCGTCATCACAACCGGGGTTAATCTTCTGGTGATCACATCAATATCACATCGTATTGTTCCTGTGTATAGGATTCTTCAACTTCCAAGCTGATCGGCTTGGCAATGAAATCCCCCAATTGCGCCAGACTCTGTGATTCTTCATCCAGGAATAAGTCAATCACGGGTTGTGCCGCAAGAATGCGAAATTCATTCGCGTCAAACTGTCGTGATTCACGCAGTAATTCACGTAAGATTTCATAGCAAATCGTTCTGGCTGTTCTGATTTCTCCCCGCCCCTGGCAGGTCGGACAAGGTTCGCATAAAACATGCGCCAGACTTTCCCGGGTCCGTTTTCTGGTCATTTCAACCAACCCAAGCGCACTGAATCCACTGACGGTTATTCTGGTTCGATCCCTCATCAGGGCTTTATTGAATTCGGTTAACACGGCATTCCTGTGCTCCTCAGAATCCATATCTATGAAATCAATGATGATCATACCACCCAGATTACGCAGACGAAGCTGCCGGGCGATAACCTGTGCGGCTTCAAGATTTGTTTTAAAGACCGTGTCATCAAAACTGCGAACACCGATAAATCCACCGGTATTGACATCCATTGTGGTCAGCGCTTCGGTCTGGTCAATGATCAGATAGCCGCCGGACTTAAGATTAACGCGCCTCGCCAGTGATTTTTCAATTTCTTCTTCGACACCGTATAAATCAAATAAAGGCCGGTCACCGGTATATAGCTCGACACGATCCACAATATTTGTCATGTAGCTGTTTGCAAACTTCACAAGTTTCTGAAAATTCTCGCGGGAATCCACCTGGATGCGTGTTGTGTCGTCTGTCACAAAATCACGCAATACGCGGTGACTGAGGTCTAAATCCTGATAAAGCAGGGCAGGTGCGGAAATGGTCAGGGATTTCTTCTGAATATCGTGCCAGAGCCGGTGCAGGTATTCAATGTCTGCTTGCAGATCGTGCTCATCAGCTGTTTCTGCCATGGTTCTGATAATGTAACCACCCTTCTCATCCGCCGGCAGAATCTGCTGCAATTTCTCGCGCAGCAAATCACGCTCTTTGTCATCTTCAATACGTTGGGAAATACCGATATGCGACTCCTGCGGCAAATACACCAGCATACGGCCTGCAAGACTGATCTGTGTTGAAAGTCGCGCACCTTTTGTACCGATTGCATCCTTGATAACCTGTACAAGAATGCTGTTCCCTTCATACAATCGTTTTTCAATCGGTTTTGTTATCTCGCCATTCTGATTTGATTCCCAGATATCCGCAACATGCAGAAAGGCTGCCCGGTCAAGTCCGATGTCCACAAACGCCGATTGCATGCCCGGCAGAACCCGGCTCACACGACCGTTATATATATTCCCGACAATGCCGCAGTCACTGGTTCGTTCAATATGTAGTTCCTGTGTTACGCCTTGCTCGATGATGGCAACACGCGTTTCTTGCGGAGTAATATTTACCAGAATTTCGTTGGTCATGGTGAATGCAGATTACTGTGATTTTATTATGGAATTTCCGAATGGTTTCCCTGCTAAAAGCATAACTCGATATCGTTTCTACGTATTTCATACGCTATCGCATTGCGCTCGAAATGATATAGACAGGCAACCCAGAAATACATCAAGGGAAAATTTCTATTCCAGTTTCCTCTAATAGCTGGGCCGTCTCAAATAACGGCAGTCCCATCACACCACTATAACTGCCAATGATCTCGATAATAAAAGCGGCCGCCATGCCCTGAATCGCATAGCCTCCTGCCTTATCAAACACTTTGCCATGTGCGATACAGTTACGAATTTCGCGATCACCAATTTCGCGGAATCTGACGGTGGTGGTGGATAGTCTGATTTGTACTTTATCACGAACGCCAACCCCTATTGCTGTCAGAACCTGATGTGATCGGCCGGATAATGCTTTCAGCATTTCTTCCGCTTGCGCTGCATCTTTTGGTTTACCCAGTATACGACCATCCAGCGTGACGACTGTATCAGCAACCAGTACCGGCAATAAAGGCAATTTACGCTGAAGTAACCGTTTCCATCCTTCATCTGCTTTCATATGAACAATACGGTAAATGTAGTCCGTCGGTGTTTCATCGGGAAGCGGTTTCTCATCCACGTCGATTTGACGGTCAAGTGTTTCGCGCATTAACAGGATATTGAATTTCACGCCAATCTGTTTTAGCAATTCACGCCGTCTGAGACTGCGTGAAGCAAGATAAATCTGGTTATCAGCAAATATCATAGTAAATGTTATCTCTAATAAATTTAATCTGAAATGTTATCTCTTCCAATATATTTCTAGAGAAGAAACAGTCATTCTGCTCACTGGACCGTCTCAGCCCCGATGATACGGGTGCCCCTTAATAACTGATATAGCGCGATACAATTGTTCAGCCAGCAGCACTCGCACTAAACCATGCGGCAGGGTTAGTGCCGACAGTGCAAACATCTCATCAGCCAGCTGTTTAATATCCCGGTGCAATCCTTCTGAACCACCTATAATAAATACGATATCACCTCCTTCATTCATCCATCGGGTAATTGTTTTTGAAAATTCGATCGTGGTCCACGGCAATCCACGTTCGTCCAGCACGACTATCCGGCACTGTGACGGTAATGCTGCCTGAATTCGCTGACTTTCTGTCGACAATAACTGTTCTATCTGTTTATTGTTACCATGTTTTTCAGGTTTAATTTCAATCAATTTAACAGTTATCTCAGGAGGGATGCGTTTGATATATTCAAGATAGCCTGTTTTGATCCAGTCCGGCATCTTGTTTCCAACCGCCAGTATATAAAATCTCATATAAAATATTTTTATAAATTTTTGTCTTGTATATACCGGGTTATTAATAAATCAGTATTTAATAAATTCAGTGAGTCCACAGTGTTTCCAGGCTGTAATATTCCCGCATCGCAGGCTGCATAATATGAATGATGACATCCCCCATATCGACCAGCACCCATCCACCTGTCTGCTCCCCTTCTACACTATAAACACTTCTGCCGGCTGATTTCACCTTCTCCTGAACATTGACTGCCAATGCCTTGGCCTGACGGGTTGAATCCGCACTGGCAATAATCATGTAATCGAACAGTGATGTAAGTTTTGTAACATCGAGTACCTTTATGTCGTACGCTTTTATATCTTCAAGCGATGAAATAACGGTATCCACGAGATCTTTTGAAGTCATATTCTTCCAGAATAAAGGTGATTTGATTGAATGTAATCTGAAACTGCTTCAGGAAGCAAATACCGGATACTTTTTCCTGTTGCCAGCAATGCACGGATTTGTGTGGCGGAAATTTCCAGCAGGGATGTCTGTGCCATATAAATAAATCCATTTGACCGGTGTCTAAAATTGTCAGTCGTCAAAACATGACGCGCATTAAACTCTTCTTTTACATCATGGTGTAAAGCCATCATCGATGCGCTTCCCGGGCGATTAACAATAACCAGATGACAGAGATCGAACAGTTCATACCAATTATGCCACTGATGAATATTTTCAAACACATCCATTCCCATGATAAAGCATAGTGCCGTCGCATGACCATATTCCGATCGATATTCATGTAATGAATCGACTGTGGCACTGATCCCGGTGCGGTTGATTTCCCGTTCATCAAGTGCGAATCTCCCGTTACCCTGAATAGCCAGACTGACCATCGCAGACCGATGATATCGTGATGCTACTGGGGCATCCCTTAATCGGGGAGATCCTGACGGTACAAAATAGATACGATCCCAATCAATGATATTGGATAATTCTTCCGCGATGCGAAGATGGCCATAGTGAATGGGATCGAATGTTCCACCATATATACCAATAAGAGGCAACTGATCGATCATCACTCCCTGTGTACCATCCCGGAATCCAACCATATTTTCACTATCGATGACCCGGCCGTCCGATTAGCCGATCACCACCAGCGCTGCCTATAACAAGGCCAGGCGCATATCCATTAATACTTCCGTTAAATTTGTCGTGAATCGCGCTGCGGTTGCGCCATCAATAACCCGGTGGTCATACGACAGTGATAAAGGCAGCATTAAACGGGGAACAAATTGATTATCACGATAAACCGGCTTGATCGTTGCCTTGGAAACGCCCAGAATGGCCACTTCGGGCGCATTAATAATAGGTGTAAACGCCGCACCTCCGATCCCGCCCAGGCTGGAAATGGTAAAACTGGCGCCCTGCATATCTGTGGGCTTTAATTTACCGTCACGCGCTAACGCTGACAGTTTGCTGAGTTCTTCCGCAATAACGATCACACCTTTCTGGTCAACATCCCGAATCACAGGAACCATCAAGCCGTTGATCGTATCAACCGCAAAACCGATATGATAAAAATGCTTGATAATGAGGTTGGCTTCTCCATCAATATTTTGATCCAGCGACGCATTCAATTCCGGAAATTTTTTTAATGGTGAAATCAATGCTTTCATCAGGAAAGCCAGTAACGTCAATTTCACACTGTCATCCTTGCGGGTTTCATTGGATTCTTTCCGCAATGCTTCCAGACCCGTAATATCCGCTTCATCAAATTGCGTCACGTGCGGAATCATCACCCAATTGCGATGTAAATTTGCACCGGAAATTTGCTTGATGCGGGATAGTGGCTTTAACTCTATCGGGCCATATTTGGCGAAATCGACCTGTGGCCATGGTAGCAAATTAAATGCAGCACCTACGGTATTCCCTTGCAGTTTTGATAATTCAGCTTTGACATACGCCTGAACATCTTCCTTAAGAATACGGTGTTTCGGCCCGCTGCCAACGATCCGGTCGATATTCACACCCAGTTCCCGTGCAAAACGACGCACGGATGGACCGGCATGCGCTGTCGATAACGGATTCTTCTCAAGCGGAACCGCCGTCTGCACCTGTTTCTTCTCGGGCAGTATGGGAACAGGCTCTATTGCTGGAATGTTCGATGGTGGTTCTGTATCTTTCACCGATTCGTCTGGCGGACTGGTGCTGGTATCCGGCGATTCTTTCCTCTGAACCTCGGATACTTCGATGGTCAGAATGGGAGTGCCTTCAGAAACCTTATGTCCCGGTTTAACCAGTACTTTTTTAACCCGGCCCGCAAACGGTGATGGAATTTCGATCGTCGCCTTATCGGATTCCAATGTAACAATTGAATCTTCCGCATTAATCTCATCGCCTGGTTTTACCAGCACTTCAATGATGGGCACATCCTTGAAATCACCAATATCCGGTACCGTTACTTGCTTAAGTTCAACCACATGCTTTCCTTAAATCACATTGATACGAAAAGATAACAGAATGATCCTGACCATGTATTTGTCAAATTGTTGTTGGGTTCGGCTTATCCGGATCAATACCAAATGTGCGGATCGCCTGGGCAACCTGCTTGTCAGGAATTTTTCCTGATTCTGCCAGTGCTTTCAGTGCTGCAATCACGATATAGTAACGATCAACTTCAAAAAACTGACGCAATTTCTCGCGCGTATCCGAACGCCCAAACCCATCCGTACCTAATACACGGTAAACACCGGGTACGAATTCACGAATCTGATCCGCATAAATCTTCATATAATCCGTTGCAGCCACGACGGGGCCTTCCCGTCCCTTAAAACAATTTTCCACATGAGAAGTTTTAGGCGGCTTGGTTGGGTGCAGCATATTCCAGCGGGTAACGCTCAACGCTTCTCGCCTTAATTCATTGAAGCTGGTTACACTCCAGATATCCGCGTCGATAGCAAAGTCCTTTTTAAGGATATCCGCTGCGGTGATCACTTCACGCAAAATAGTGCCAGAACCCAATAATTGAACACGTAAATTTTTACTTTTACGATCATTGTCACGAAATAGATACATTCCCTTCAGTATGCCTTTTTCAGCACCTGCAGGCATCTCAGGATGGGTGTAATTCTCGTTCATCACAGTGATGTAATAATAAACATCTTCCTGCTCCTGATACATGCGCCGCAATCCGTCCTGGATAATAACCGCCAGTTCATAGGCGAACGTCGGGTCATACGATACGCAGTTGGGAATGGTCGAGGAAACCAGATGGCTATGCCCGTCCTCGTGCTGCAAGCCTTCTCCATTCAGCGTCGTGCGTCCCGCTGTCCCGCCCAGCAGGAAGCCGCGACACCGCAAATCTCCGGCTGCCCAGGCCAGATCGCCAATCCGCTGAAACCCGAACATGGAATAAAAAATAAAGAAAGGGATCATTTGCACGCCATGGGTGCTGTAGGCTGTGGCCGCAGCGATCCATGACGACATGGCACCGGCTTCATTAATGCCTTCCTGCAATATCTGTCCGTGCTTGTCTTCCTTATAGTACATCAGCTGATCGGCATCCTGCGGCGTGTAGAGCTGGCCGACGGATGACCAGATGCCCAGTTGCCGGAACATTCCTTCCATACCAAATGTGCGCGACTCATCCGCAACGATCGGCACAATATGCCGACCGATCTGTTTATCCTTGACCAGGATATTGAGAATACGTACAAATGCCATTGTGGTCGACGATTCGCGCCCTTCCCCACCGGCCTTGAGCAAGGTATCAAAGGCAGATAAGGCCGGGATCTCCAATGTTTTGGCACTTGTTTTCCGGCGATGAAAGAAGCCGCCCATCGCACGGCGCCGCTCCTGCATATAGGCATGTTCAGGAGAATCCTTTTCAAATACCAGATAGGGGACTTCATCAATTTTGTCATCGGGGATATTCAGACCGAAACGATCACGGAAAGCCTTTAACGAGGTCGTTCCCATTTTTTTCTGCTGATGTGTTATATTCTGTGCTTCCCCCGCTTCCCCCATGCCATAACCCTTGATTGTCTTAGCCAGTATGACCGTCGGCTGACCGGTATGCTTAACCGCAGCCGCATATGCTGCGTACACCTTGTAAGGATCGTGACCACCCCGGTTTAATCGCCAGATATCATCATCCGACATATTGGCGACCATCTCCAGCAGCTCAGGATACTTACCGAAAAAATGCTCACGGACGTAAGCACCATCTCGCGCCTTAAAGTTCTGATATTCACCATCCACGCATTCCATCATGCGCTTTTGCAGCAATCCTTTTGTATCTCTCGCCAGTAATGGATCCCAGTAGGAACCCCAGATGACCTTGATTACGTTCCAGCCTGCGCCGCGGAATGCGCCTTCCAGTTCCTGGATGATCTTGCTGTTTCCACGCACCGGCCCATCGAGTCGTTGAAGATTGCAGTTGACAACAAAGATCAAGTTATCCAGATTCTCACGCGAGGCCAGGGGAATGGCGCCCAATGACTCCGGCTCATCCATTTCGCCATCGCCCATGAAAGCCCAGATTTTCCGGCCTTCCGTATTGGCAAGCCCCCGGCTTCCCAGATACTTCATGAAACGCGCCTGGTAGATCGCCATTAACGGCCCCAGACCCATTGAGACAGTCGGAAATTGCCAGAAGGTTGGCATCAGCCACGGATGAGGATAGGAAGACAATCCATTTCCGCCGGCTTCCTGGCGAAAATTATCGAGTTGTTCCTGCGTCAGTTCACCGGATAAAAAAGCATAGGCATAGATACCGGGTGAAGAATGTCCTTGTACATACACCAAGTCTCCCCCATGATTTTCACACGAAGTATGCCAGAAATGGTTATAACCGATGTCATACAACGTGGCTGCCGAGGCAAAACTGGCAATATGGCCACCCACATTGGTCGCTTTATTAGCGCGCAATACCATCGCCATGGCATTCCAGCGAACATACGACCGAATCCGGTGTTCTATCGCATTATTACCCGGCGAGCGTTCTTCTTTGCCAGTCGGGATCGTATTAATATAGGCCGTGGTAGCGCTATAAGGAAGGTATGCGCCAGAGCGACGTGCCTTTTCAATCAGTTTTTCGAGTAAAAAATGAGCGCGCTCTCCACCCTCATTCGTCAATACTGACTCCAGCGCATCCAGCCATTCCTGGGTTTCTTGTGGATCTATATCAGGTTGCACCATGTTCAGGCTTATCCATCATAATTAATATATTTATACCAGGAGCCTGTCGGACTTAAGCAATCGTAGCGAGCCAGGTAAGAGAATGTGGCCATATTTCCTCAATTTTGAGGCACATAGCAAGACTATGTAACGAAAAATTGAGGAAATATGAGCCATTATCTTATTGGCGCAGTAGATTGCCTTAAGTCCGACAGGCTCCTAGCCACGAGCTTGTACACGTTCCGCAGCAGCAATCGTATTGCACAGTAACATGGTAATAGTCATTGGCCCGACGCCACCCGGTACCGGCGTAATATAACCGGCAACTTCTTTGACAGATTCAAAATCGACATCCCCGCAAAGCGTTCCATCCGGCAATCGATTAATGCCGACATCAATCACTGTTGCACCTGGCTTCACCATTTCTGCCGTAATCATTCTCGGTCTGCCTGTTGCAACTACCAGAATGTCGGCACTCTTTGTGAATTGAGCCAGATCATGCGTCTTAGACGTGCAGATGGTAACAGTGGCCCCTTGTGCAAGCAACATCAAAGCCATCGGCTTACCAACAATATTACTTCGCCCTATCACAACTGCATGGCGGCCTTCAATTGGAATATTGTTCTTTTCCAGCATCACCATTACCCCATAGGGTGTACAGGGTGGAAAGAGCGTATTGCCCGTCACCAGCGCGCCGACATTGTATAAATGAAATCCGTCAACGTCCTTGTCAACTGCAATGGAAGTAATGACCTGATTATTGACGAAATGGGGCGGGAGGGGTAATTGCACCAGTATTCCATGAATATAGGCACTCTCATTTAATGTGCGGATACATTCCAGCACCTCTTCCTGGTGTGCGGCGCCTGAAAAGCTATGAACTTCGGAGTGGATGCCAATCTCACTGCAAGCTTTTACCTTGTTACGGACATAAATCGCAGAAGCAGGACTATCCCCAACAATAATCACCGCCAGGCCTGGTTTTATGCCTTGCTGAATGAGTTTATCCGCGCGAAGTTTCCATTCCGCGCGCACTTGCCCAGCTAATGTTTTGCCATCAATAATATGTGCGCTCATTCTTATACTGGCAGTCGGTTCGGTATGCTAATCAAAAGATTTCCATGAATAGAACAGCATCAATCAGGCTCACGAAAACTCATCACGAATATTAATCAGGTTGTTTTTTTGATTTTCCGGTGATATATCACGACACCCACCAGAAAAACGGGAATTACAAAAAGCGCCGCCGAAATCAGGCCGCTCGCCAGAATCGCAACAGCGCTATTTCCAGGCATGAACAGTGTAATAAACCAGACGACCAGAAAAAAGATTACCAGACCTCCATACAGCATCGTCTTTCTACCACGTTCATAAAGTCGCCAGAACGCACCTGAAACTTGCGTATCATCAACATAATGGTCAAACACTTCGGCCAGACTGTTATCATCTGGCTGGGCTTCATAGCCGATCGCGACCGCCAGTGCATTATGACCGTCTTCCAGTTGTGACATTTTCCTCAAAAATTCCATGCGCTTCAGTGCATTCTTCTTTGGTATGCCATCTTTAATCAGCATTGCCTCAAACGCCGAGAAGGCAAATTCGCGGGCATCTCCTATATTTTCCAGACCTTCCGCAAATTTCCATAAAATACCCAGCATATAAAGCTGCATTGTCATCTCTTTGAATTGTGGGGCAAAATCATATCCCCGATCTTTTATTAACCCAAGCTGAGTAGCCATTACCTCCTTGACATGTGCAATGCATGCATCCATCGCTGATGCGGACGAAGGAAGAGATGTTTCTGGTATTAATTTTGTTGAATCCGTTTCTATTTCTTTCATTTCAGAACCTTGTACCTTTTTTGTTATCATCGAACTTCACTGATACACATTATATACCGGCTTATTTAATCAAGAAAATTTCCCGGCATGCACTCTGTTTGTTATCCTACCCGCACAGTATCGAACAGTAAGGTAAGCATTGATAAATGATAGATAGCCTTATAGGCTAATCTGGTCGTATGCTCAACCGGTGAGTCAATGCTTCATTTACTGACCAGCCTCTGCCAGATCATTGCTGTCAGACTGGCTGAATTTAAAGTGTAAAAATGCAGACCGGGCGCGCCTGCTTTCAGCAACCGCTCACACAGATCAGTCACCATATCCAGTCCAAATGCCTGGACAGACTCCGAATCATCGCCAAACCCTTCAAGCTTTCTGCGAATCCAGCGTGGGATTTCTGCACCACAGGTATCGGAAAAGCGGATTAACTGTGAATATTTATTAATTGGCATGATCCCCGGAACAATAGGAATCTTTAACCCAATCGCTTCACAGGAATCCACAAAATTAAAATAGGCATCCGCATTATAAAAATACTGGGTTATTGCGGAATCTGCACCGGCTTCGATTTTCCGTTTAAAATTTTCAAGATCCGTTTGTGCCGATCTGGATTGCGGATGATACTCAGGATAAGCCGCCACATCGATATGAAAAGTATTGCCAAATTCCTGTCTTATGAAGGCTACTAATTCACTCGCAAACCGGAATTCCCCAGCCTGGGCCATACCGGATGGCAAATCACCTCGCAATGCGACAAGGTGATTGACACCTGATGCCTGGTATCGATCCAGAATCGCTCTTATATTCTCGCGTGTCGAACCAATACAGGAAAGATGTGGCGCAACGCTGTGCCCTTCCGCCTGTATCTCCAGCACTGTTTCCAAAGTCCGTTCACGTGTTGAACCACCCGCTCCGAAAGTCACAGAGAAAAATTTCGGTTTAAATTGAGCTAATTCTTTCCTGGTCAGGCGCAGTTTTTCAACACCCTGAGGTGTTTGAGGCGGAAAAAGCTCAAAACTGAAAGTGGGCGTAAATCCTTTTTGTGATTCCATCTTAATTGGCATCCAAAACAAAAATTCCAGACACTTAAAAAAAGAGTGGTGCCAGAAAACCAACCTCAATCAATTTTCAGATAACACTTAACCTTGAAACTGGTTAGCCCCACTCTGATCGGATCAGTTTTTAATACCGATACATTTCTGGTTTATAGGGACCGTTTTTGTTCAGATTGAGATATTTTGCCTGCTCATCCGTCAATTCAGTCAGTTTTACACCCAGTTTACCAATGTGCAATCGCGCCACTTTTTCATCCAGATACTTTGGCAGGACATAGACATTCTTCTGGTATTTCTCTCCGTTCTGCCACAGTTCCATCTGCGCCAGCACCTGATTGGTAAATGAACTGGACATCACAAATGAAGGATGACCGGTGGCACAACCCAGATTAACCAGCCTTCCCTGCGCCAATACGATAATCCGTCGACCTGATGGGAATATCACATGATCCACCTGCGGTTTAATATTCTCCCATTGATATTTTTGTACTGAAGCAATATCGATTTCAGAATCAAAATGGCCAATATTACAAACAATCGCCTGATTCTTCATTCTCAGCATATGATCATGGGTAATCACTCTCAGATTACCGGTGGCGGTGACAAATATGTCCGCCTGATCACAGGCGTCATTCATTGTCACGACACGATAGCCTTCCATAGCTGCCTGAAGCGCACAGATCGGATCTATTTCCGCAATCCAGACCGTAGCGCCCAAGCCACGCAGGGATTGCGCACAGCCCTTGCCCACATCCCCATACCCGCAAACCAATGCAATTTTCCCGGCAATCATGACATCGGTTGCGCGCTTAATGCCATCTACCAGTGATTCCCGGCATCCATACAGATTATCAAATTTGGATTTTGTAACAGAATCGTTCACATTAAACGCTGGAAATGGCAATTCCCCATTTCGCTGCATTTCATACAGGCGATGAACACCTGTGGTGGTTTCTTCTGTGACACCGCGTATTCCGGAAAGGTTTTTTGAATACCAGTTCGGCTGACTGGCTAATTTATTTCTGATGGAAGCAAAAAGAACACGTTCTTCTTCATTGCCGGGATTTGATATCACTGAAATATCTTTTTCTGCCTTGGTTCCCAATATAAGCAGCAGTGTTGCATCGCCACCATCATCAAGAATCATGTTAGCACTGCTGGATTGACTACCCATTCTCCATTCAAAGATCTGGTGCGCATATTCCCAGTAATCTTCCAGCGATTCACCCTTATAAGCAAAAACTGGGATACCTCTCGCTGCGATTGCAGCTGCGGCGTGATCCTGTGTCGAAAAAATATTACAGGAAGCCCAACGCACCTCCGCACCCAAAGCAACCAGTGTTTCAATTAATACAGCTGTTTGTATGGTCATGTGCAGTGAACCTGCAATCCTTGCACCCTTCAATGGCTTCTGATTTGCGTATTCTTCACGCAACGCCATCAGTCCAGGCATCTCGGTTTCTGCAATGGCTATTTCCTTGCGTCCCCAGTCCGCCAATGATATATCGGCAACCTTGTAGTCAGAAAAAGAGGTTCCATCCGAATTGAGCACAGCGTTCATAATTTTTCTCCCAAGTATGAACGAGCGCCGTTGTGACAATTCCCTATACGCTGAGCCTCACGGAACTTGCCGTTGCAGCGCTCCTCAGCCTATCGGGGTAAATCTGTTTAATAATTTTTCGTAATAACTTTTCTTCCCATTACCTTATATACCGGAATCTGCACGTAACTGTGCAGCCTTATCAGTTGCTTCCCAGGTAAAGTCCACATCTTCCCGGCCAAAATGGCCATATGCCGCTGTCTTCAGATAAATAGGACGTAACAGATTAAGTGAGTGAATGATTCCACGCGGGCGCAAATCAAAATGCCGTTCAATCAATTGAATGATCCTGTCATCCGAAATCCTGCCCGTACCGAAGGTATTAACCATCAAGGAAACTGGTTTTGCCACACCGATAGCATATGCCACCTGCACTTCACACTTGCTCGCGATTCCTGCCGCCACGATATTCTTGGCGACATAGCGACCGGCATAGGTTGCCGAACGATCAACTTTTGAGGGATCCTTGCCGGAAAAAGCACCGCCACCATGGTGAGCAGCGCCGCCATAGCTATCAACAATAATTTTCCGACCTGTCAAACCACAATCACCCATCGGCCCCCCAACGACAAAACGTCCGGTTGGATTAACCAGATAATTGATTTTGTCGCCAATCATGTCACGGGGTAGCACAGGTTTAATGATTTCTTCAATAACGGCTTCACTCAATGCCTTATGCGAAATGTCAGGGTCATGCTGTGTTGAGATAACCACCGTTTCAATCTGCCGCGGCTTGCCATCCTGATATCTCACTGAAACCTGTGACTTGGCATCTGGACGTAACCAGGCTAGTCTCCCGTTCTTTCTCAGTTCCGCCTGCCGCTCGACCAGACGGTGTGCATAGAAAATCGGCATCGGCATCAATTGAGGCGTTTCATCGCAGGCATAGCCAAACATCAATCCCTGATCGCCCGCTCCCTGATCCATTTCTTCTTCTTTGCTTCGATTAACGCCCTGTGCAATATCGGGCGATTGCTTATTAAATGCAGTCAATACGGCACAGGTCGTTGAATCAAATCCAATCGCAGAGCTGGTATAGCCAATTTTTTGAACGACATCGCGTGCAATGACATTGTAATCAACCGAGGCATGCGTTGTTATCTCACCCGACATTACGATGAGCCCGGTACTGCACAGCGTCTCACAAGCCACCCGCGCGTTTGCATCCTGGCTCAAAATTGCATCGAGCACCGCATCGGAAATTTGATCGGCGACTTTGTCGGGATGTCCTTCAGAAACAGATTCAGAAGTAAAAAGATATTCACTCATATTATTTTGCCAGTTTAAATTTTGAACGTATCAACCCATCAGTATAGCAAATTATGCCCGGCTGAAGAACCCTAACAAGCATTGTTACGCGACCGTTTATATATTCATTTTTAAATAAAACGATACTAAATTGATCTAGATCAAAATAATTCCGCATCAATCGCGGCACCATACATTCCGGTTGTGGCTTTTTTGTAAAACCGCACATTTATTAAAACATAAGGAAAAAAATATGAAATATACTGTTCTGATCGCCATTTTTACGGCAATTGCATTAATCGGCTGTGGCAAACCCACGACACCCGATTCTCCTGATCCATCTACTTATGGACAAACGATCAAGCCAGATCATAAAGTTCCTGAAGAGCATCGCGACAAGAAATAGCCACATTGCATTTTAATCATGTACTGATATTACTGCACATCAACAGATGGCAGGATATCAGTACTTCAAACCAGAACATCCTGTTCAACACCCCTCTCTAAACTATATCAAAGATTCTGTATACTCCATCGATCGAGATCGATAGTCATGCATTCCAAACCCTGAACAGTGAAATGCCAGAGATCTCACCCTTAACAATGTTCGATGCCACCGTTGTATCGACATTGGCCGGTAAAATCTGGCGTCATCACTATGCAGAAATAATCTCCCCTGACCAGATTGACTATATGCTGGCACAGCGATACTGTCCTCTTTTAATCAAATCACAAGCATCTAGCGAGGCAATATGGTGGCAAAAAATGACACTGGATGAGAATATCATCGGGTTTTCCTGTTATATGCGCACTGATGCATCGGATGCGCTGAAAATTGACAAGCTTTATATTGACATCGATCATCAACACAAAGGCTACGGCGCCCTGTTCATCGCAAACGCGATGGATACAATGCATAAAAATTCATGCAATTCCCTTATACTCACTGTTAACAAACAAAACTCCACTGCCATTGCCGCCTATAAAAAATATGGATTTGAAATAATAGGTGATAGCATTGTTGATATTGGCGGTGGCTATTTTATGAATGACCACCTGATGTCGATGACTAAACTATGTAAATAACCTATTCGTTCCATATAATGAATTTGAAATTCACTAAAATGCAGGGTCTTGGCAATGACTTTGTTGTGATTGATGGCATCAATCAATCAGTAAACCTGAGCCAGCAACAAATTCGCTTTCTTGCCGATCGACATTACGGCATTGGTTGTGATCAAATCCTGCTGGTTGAAAAAGCACAGGGACAGGCCGACTTTCGCTATCGCATTTTTAACGCGGATGGGGGCGAAGTTGAACAATGTGGAAATGGTGCGCGCTGTTTTGTAAAATATGTGCATGATCATGGATTAACACAAAAGAATGAGATCCATGTCGAAACATTAAGCGGCGTTATTACGCCGAAATTAGAAATTAGCGGCAATATCACTGTCAATATGGGTATACCGAAATTTGAACCGGATCAAATTCCTTTTATTGCCGAGAAACAGCAGAGCACTTATTTACTGGACATACCCGATGCTCAGGTGGAAATAAGTGCGCTATCGATGGGGAACCCCCATGCAGTGCGCGTTGTTCAGGATATTGATAATGCACCGGTGAACAGTGAAGGACCGCTCATTGAGTCCCATCCCCGTTTTCCCAAGCGGGTTAATGTGGGGTATATGCAAATCATTGACCGTGGTCATATCCGATTACGCGTATATGAACGTGGTGCCGGTGAAACACTGGCCTGCGGCACGGGCGCCTGTGCAGCGGTTGTCGCCGGCATTGCCAGAAACCTGCTGGATCCGGCTGTAACAGTCAGTACGCGAGGGGGTGATCTGACTATCTGCTGGAATGGTCAGAACGAACCGGTCTGGATGACCGGTCCGGCTATCACTGTATTTGAAGGTGAAATTAACTTGTCATTCATTAGGGAATAATTATGAAGCCGGAAGAAGTCGCACAATTTCTACAGGATCACCCGCAATTTTTTAATGACCATGCTTATTTGTTATCTGACATCACTGTTCCGCACCCCCATGATGATCGGGTCGTTTCCATCAATGAACGGCAAATCATTTCGTTAAGAGAAAGAAATCGCATCCTGCAGGATAAACTGCTGGAATTGATCAGCTTTGGCGAGGAAAATGACACGATCAGCGAAAGAATGCATCGCTTATCAATCGCGTTGCTATCCGTTTCCAGCATCCGTGAACTGCTCAATACACTTGATTTCAGTTTGCGTCAGGATTTTTCAATTCCCCATTTCGCACTGCGCATCTGGAATATTTCCTGCAAAAACATGACTTATATTGAATTCAGTACGACTAGCCTCGATATTCACACGATTGCCGAGAGCCTGACACAACCCTATTGCGGCAATCATGTCGCCGATGAAATCAAAAGCTGGTTTGGCGAGGATGCCGGACTCCTGAATTCATTTTCCATGATTCCTCTGAAAACAACCCAAACTATTGGATTACTGGTTCTGGCCAGCCCTGACTCCAAGAGATTCTATCCTGAAATGGGAACGCTGCACCTGAAACGACTGGGGGATCTGATCAGTACAACGCTTGCCCGGCACGATTTATCAATAGCACCCAATGTTACCGAAATCGATAACCAGCTAGCGAATGAACAGCAAACCTGAATCACTGGCTGCAGCATTTATCCATCATCTTACCAACGAGCGGCGCTTGTCGCCGCTAACCTGCAAGAGCTATACGCATGATATTGGCGTTCTGCTCAAACTGGTGAAACAGACTGATCTGGAGCAGGTACAGGCGCAAAATATACGCCATATCATTGCCCAGCTTCATGGCAAGGGATTATCCGGCAGGAGTCTGGCCAGAATGCTATCGACGTGGCGTGGGTTCTATACCTATCTGATACGTGATCATCACTACCAGCAGAACCCGTGCATCGGAATACGCGTTCCCAAGTCACCCCGACAATTACCACACGCTCTGTCGCCCGATGAAGCAGCGCGACTACTGGCTTTCCCGGTGAATGACAATCTGACGATTCGCGATAGCGCCATGTTTGAACTGTTTTATTCTTCCGGTTTAAGGTTGGCAGAACTCACTCAACTAAAACCTGACGATATCGATTTCCCGGATGGCACGATCCGCGTCAACGGAAAAGGCGGCAAAACCCGTATTGTGCCGGTTGGCATCCAGGCCATACAGGCATTGAAAGCCTGGCTCAGACAAAGAAATCACATTATCCGGCCCGGCGTAACCGCCCTCTTCCTGTCTCATCGCGGCGAAGCAATCAGCCCTCGCACATTGAGCTATCGCCTGAAAAATCGGGCAAGGCAGCAGGGACTTCACCAGAATGTACATCCTCATGTGTTGCGACACTCTTTTGCTTCCCATCTCCTGCAATCAAGCGGTGATTTACGCGCGGTACAGGAAATGCTCGGCCACGCGCACATCACATCCACACAAGTCTATACACATCTGGATTTCCAGCATCTCACCAAGGTTTATGATACGGCGCATCCGCGTGCAAAGAAAAAGCGCTGATCATTGACGCCAACGTTCTATCTGACAGACTCCCGGGTTTTATACGGTATAATGATTATTTTGTAACACGTTAAGTAAACTCCATGACAACAATTGTTTCAGTAAGGCGCGGTCGTCAAGTCGCACTGGGTGGGGATGGTCAGGTCACATTGGGAGCCGTGGTGGCTAAATCCAGCGCACGCAAGGTCAGGCGGTTATATCACGACAAAATCCTGGCTGGTTTTGCAGGTGGCACGGCAGATGCCTTTACGCTGTTTGAACGGTTTGAAGGCAAACTGGAAGCGCATCACGGACATATTATGCGTTCGGCTGTTGAGCTGGCCAAGGACTGGCGCACGGATCGAATCCTGCGTCGGTTAGAGGCCATGCTGGTTGTCGCAAATGAAGATGCCACCCTGATTATTACCGGTGCCGGGGATGTGATTGAACCTGAACTGGGGATTGCCGCGATCGGCAGTGGCGGCTCCTATGCGCTGGCCGCGGCCCGTGCACTACTGGAAAACACAGACCTGCCCCCGAAAGATATCGTGAAAAAGGCGCTGACCATCGCGGGTGATATCTGCATTTATACCAATCAGGATCATGTCATCGAGACCATTGACTAACGCGTATTTACCCAGCAATTAATACTGTAATCTTTTATTCTTGCAGATATCAATTGGTCTGGATATGTCATTTAGAACCCTGTTTACACTACACTTATCACAGAATTTAAAATTATGTCGCACATGACTCCGCAGGAAATTGTCCATGAACTGGACAAACATATCATCGGACAGGATTCAGCCAAACGTGCTGTCGCGATCGCACTGAGAAACCGCTGGCGCAGACAGCAGGTCGCCGATCCATTGCGTCAGGAAATCACGCCCAAGAATATCCTGATGATCGGCCCAACCGGTGTTGGCAAAACCGAGATTGCGCGTCGTCTGGCAAAGCTGGCTGATGCTCCTTTCATCAAAATTGAAGCCACCAAATTTACTGAAGTTGGATATGTCGGACGCGATGTGGATTCGATCATTCGCGATCTGGCAGAAACCGCCATTAAGGAATCCCGGGAAAGAGAAACCCGCAAGAAACAACCGCTCGCAGAAGACCGCACAGAAGACCGTATTCTGGATGCACTGTTACCAACTGCGCGAGATTTCGATTCCCATCTGAATACTGATGATCGCGATAACACAACCCGGCAGAAATTCCGCAAGAAATTGCGGGAAGGTGAATTGGACGACAAGGAAATCGACATCGAACTGGCGGCGCCGCGCGCCAGTATGGAAATTTTTGCGCCGCCTGGCATGGAAGATATGACCTCCCAGATTCAGGGCATATTTCAGAATATGACAGGCGATAAAAAGAAAACCCGCAAATTAACGATCCGCGAAGCAAGAAAAATTCTCCTCGAGGAAGAAGCCTCAAAACTGGTCAATGATGAAGAATTGAAACTGGCTGCCATACAGAATGTCGAGCAGAATGGCATCGTTTTTCTGGATGAAATCGACAAGATCGCCAGCCGGTCCGGCAATACCGGCGGTGATGTATCGCGTCAGGGCGTGCAGCGCGATTTGCTACCGCTGGTTGAAGGCACTACCGTTTCCACCAAATATGGCATGATTAAAACCGATCACATCCTGTTCGTTGCCAGCGGCGCATTTCATATGTCCAAGCCCTCTGATCTGATTCCAGAACTGCAGGGACGCTTTCCCATTCGCGTCGAGTTAACCAGCCTGAGTGTCAGCGATTTTGAGCAGATCCTGACCAATACCGACGCCTGCCTCACCCGTCAATATGAGGCATTGCTGGCAACGGAAGGCATACAGCTTCAATTTTCCAGTGATGCCATCAAACGTCTGGCTGAAATCGCTTTTTCTGTTAACAGCAAAACGGAAAATATCGGTGCACGCCGTTTGTACACTGTTATGGAAAAACTACTGGAAGATGTATCCTACAATGCGCCCAAACACAGCGGAGAAACCATTGTGATTGATGCGGCATACGTTGATACGCGCCTCAAGGATTTATCGCAAAGCGAAGATCTGGCGCGGTATGTACTGTAACAGTTGTTTTTGACGCAATCTGTCTGGCGAAAAATTCTGAGATTGCAGAGTGTAGCTAGATCTTTGAGACTGAACAGATTAACAGGCTGTTAAACAGCCTGTCCTGCCGCATAGCCAGACGACCAGGCCCATTGAAAATTAAACCCGCCAAGGTGCCCGGTCACATCCACCACTTCGCCAATAAAATAAAGCCCCGGGATGCGTCTGGATTCCATGGTTTTAGACGATAATTCATGCGTATCAACGCCCCCCAGTGTCACTTCCGCTTTTTTATACCCGACTGTTCCGCTTGGGGTAAGCGGCCAGTCGTGAAGCATATCGGCAATCTGGCGCAATTCGCTGTCCCGATATTGATCCATGGGTTTTACAGTCAGGGACAACTGGGTAAGTGTTGCTGCACACCATGCCTGCACAAGTCGTTTCGGTAACTGATGCGTCAACAGGTTGGACAATAATGTGGCACTGTGCCGGTGCGCTGAAAAAATCAATCGTACATCCTGCTGCGGCAGCAGATTGATATGAATCAATCTTCCCGGTTGCCAATGCGAAGAAATCTGCAAAATGGCGGGGCCGCTTAACCCACGGTGCGTAAACAATACATTTTCACGGAATGAAGCGCCATTGCAACTGACTTCCGCCCCAATCGTCACGCCGGCAATATCCCTGAATTCAGCAAAATCTTCCGGTGTAAATGTCAAACCAACCAATGCGGGACGCAGCGGTGTCACACGGATATCAAATTGATTGGCTACCTGATAACCGAATGCACTGGCGCCGATCTGCGGAATGGATAGACCGCCGGTGGCAATCACCAATGAACCGGTTTCGATTGTATTGCATTCGGTCGTCAGTATGAATTTCTGCGCGGTACCCGGCGTATCGCCACCTGCCGGAACATATTCTATCTTCTGAATCTGCGACGGCATCTGCCAATCCACACTAGCCGCTGCACAGTCATGTTGCAACATATCAATAATCTGCTGCGCGCTGTCATCACAAAACAACTGCCCGGATTTTTTCTCATGGTAGCGAATTCCATGGGCTTCAATCAGCGCAATAAAATCCTGGGGTGTAAACCGCGCCAGGGCGGAACGGCAAAAATGAGGATTGCCGGAAAGAAAATTATCGGCTCTGGCATTACGATTGGTAAAGTTACACCGCCCCCCGCCGGAAATGCGAATTTTTTCCGCCAGTTTCCTGGCATGATCCACGAGCAATACCTTACGCCCTCGTTTGCCCGCCTGAATCGCGCACATCATTCCGGCTGCGCCCGCACCGACTATAACCACATTTTTGGTTAATTTCATAGTGCGATTTGTCGATTGAGAGATGAATACGAAGGGATATCAGACCGCAGGAAATGATTGAATTTCTGATGAACTACCCGACAGCTGAGAAAACAGATATGGGCATTGAGCCAATCGTTCTTCTTAATCTACCACCATCATATCCAAGCGTGCCGACACCATCATGATGACAAACAGCAGGATTGACAACCCAATACGAACACTCAACGATTTGACCATCCGTGTCGAATTTCCGCCATCTTTATACATGAAATACAACGCTGACCCTAGGCTATATAATATGGCGAGAAATAATATCAAAGCAATAATTTTCAATGGTGAAGCCCTGCTGGAAGTTAAAGTTAGCGAAGTTTAGCTGAGTTTTTCTGATTATCCAATGATTTTTTCGACTTAAAACAGGCAGCACTGCTGTATCCTGAATCCATTATTTGCCGTTAAAACCCATACTGCCTGATAACCACTATGACAAACCCTGCCAACCTCCCACCGGCCATCTTTCTCATGGGCCCTACTGCCAGCGGGAAAAGCCGGATTGCATTGGATATCGCCAGAATCTTCCCCGCAGAAATCGTCAGTGTTGATTCCGCCCAAGTGTTTCGTCATATGGATATTGGCACCGCCAAACCGGACACGCAGATGCTCGCTGAGATACCGCATCACCTGATCAATCTGATTGATCCGGACGACCATTACACAGCAGCCAGATTTCGCAGTGACGCACTCATCGCCATGACCGATATCAGCCAGCGCGGCAAAATCCCCATACTCAGTGGCGGCACGATGCTTTACTTCCGTGCGTTGCAGGAAGGACTTTCCACTTTGCCGCCTGCCGATAAGGATTTTCGATTATCCATTGAGGTAATGGCGCAAGATATCGGATGGCCTGCTCTGCATCAGAAACTTAACGAACTGGATCCAGACAGTGCAGCGCGCATCAAGCCCACTGACAGCCAGCGTATCCAGCGAGCGCTCGAAGTGTGTTATCTCACCCGACAACCCATGTCTGTATTACTCAAAACCAGTAAGGCAGCGGATCTCCCCTACCGGATCATTCGCATTGCATTGCTACCCCGTGACCGCAGTGTATTGCATCAGCGCATTGCCGATCGCTTCAAAGCCATGCTGGCTACCGGACTCGTTGATGAGGTTCAGCGGATTCGCCAGCAATTTACGGTTACCACTGAATCACCTTCGATGCGGTGCGTCGGTTATCGTCAAACTTGTCTTTATCTGGATAATGCGATTGATCTGGCGGCATTGCATGATATGGGTACTGCTGCGACCCGCCAGTTGGCAAAACGTCAGTTGACGTGGTTACGCGGCATGACCAATCAGCCACCCCGTGAATTTGATTGCCTGGCGGAAAACTGCTCGGAACATGTTCTCGCCTATCTGCGAACAACAATCGAATAAACATGCCCAGAAATCTGCATTGCTGATCCGGTCAATTTCGCCACGCTGACTTGTCGGCATGCCATCGATGACGTTATGATTCCCGATGAATAGTTTCATCAATCAAACAAAATAGAAGGAAAAGCCTGACAATGAAAACACGCCATGCCATATTTACCCTTATGATCGCCCTAATCAGTGCATTCACATTGCCGGGGTGTGGAAATTCCGAGAGAGTCCATGAATCCTGGGTCGCACCCAACGCTGCACCGGCTTATGATGACAGCACCATTTATGCCCGCACCACCGCCGGGATTCAGTCTGATCCTGAATTACAGGGCGTTAACGTAACCATCAAGGTCAACAGTGGTTCTGTACAACTGAGCGGAACTGTGAATAATGAAAATCAGAAGAACCGGGTGGCCATGCACGCATGGATGATCGACGGGGTAAAAAATGTTGATAATCAGGTTGCACTAAAGTAACCGTCAGAATGAGTGTAAGCAATCAGCGCATCATTTAGAAGAACACCCCGCCATGGGCGGGGTGTTCTTCTGTCTGTTCTATCTGTTATCGGTTAACCGCTAAATGCCGCGCAGCAACTCATTGATTCCGGTTTTTGAACGCGTCTTGGCATCCACCTGCTTCACAATTACAGCACAGTAAAGACTGTATTTTCCGTTCTCGGCAGGCAAATTACCGGACACCACCACCGATCCGGGCGGAATGCGACCATACGTAATTTCTCCGGTTTCACGGTTATATATCTTTGTACTTTGGCCGATATATACGCCCATTGAAATCACAGAATTCTCTCCAACGATCACGCCTTCAACAACTTCTGACCGCGCCCCGATAAAACAGTTGTCTTCAATAATGGTTGGATTGGCCTGCACAGGCTCCAGCACACCGCCAATACCAACACCCCCGGACAGATGCACATTCTTGCCAATCTGGGCACATGACCCCACCGTCGCCCAGGTATCGACCATGGTGCCTTCATCGACATACGCGCCAATATTGACATACGATGGCATCAGAACCACATTGTTGGCGATAAATGAACCTTTGCGCACGGCAGCAGGCGGTACGACGCGAAAGCCACCATCACGAAAATCGCGGGAACTGTAATCTGCAAACTTTGAGGGCACTTTATCAAAATAATTAGAAAAGCCACCTTTGATAAAGCTGTTGTCTTCAATACGGAATGACAGCAGTACCGCCTTCTTGATCCACTGATGCGTTACCCAGACATCATGAATTTTCTCGGCAACTCGCAACTTCCCGCCGTCGAGCATATTCAGAACCTGTGCGATGGATTCCTTCAGATTTGCTTCGACATTGCGCGGAGTGATGTCTGCACGACGGTCAAAGGCTTCTTCAATTGTAGTTTGCAGTTCATTCATATTTTTTCCTAAATAATTTAAAATTCGAGCCAAAATCGCTGATTAATAACACTAAAGCTGAACCAACAAACGCTTGATCCGACTGACTGCCTCAACACATTCTTCCTGCGATGCAACCAGTGCAATGCGCACATAATTCTCTCCCGGATTCACACCCCGGACATCGCGTGCCAGATAGCTGCCCGGCAATACCGTGACATTATAATCGCGATAAAGCCGTTTGGTGAATTCCGTGTCACTGATGGGCGTCTTGACCCACAGGTAAAAACCGGCATCCGGCATCTGCACCGGCAAGGATTCAGACAACAATGCGGTCGTAACCGAGAACTTGTCACGATACAACCGGCGATTCTCAACCACATGCGCTTCATCATTCCAGGCTGCCGCACTCGCCGCCTGTGCAGCCGGATTCATGGCACACCCGTGATAAGTACGATACAGCAGGTATTTTTCCAGTATTTTGGCATCCCCCGCCACATAGCCGGAACGCAATCCCGGTACATTGGAGCGCTTGGACAGACTATTGAACACCACCAGACGTGGAAAACCGTCCCGACCCAACTGATGCGCCGCATCGAGCGCGCCCAGCGGCGGCTGCTCTTCATTGAAATAAATTTCCGAATAACACTCATCGGATGCCACCACAAACCCATAGCGATCGGACAGCGCAAACAATTCCCGCCATTCGTCCAATGTCATGACGCTGCCCGTCGGATTATTTGGCGAACAGACATAAATCAGTTGCGTGCGCCGCCAGATATCATCCGGCAACTGCGTATAGTCAAGCCTGAAATGGTTATCCGGCAGCGTATTGATAAAACAGGGCGTTGCCCCCGCCAACAGCGCGGCACCTTCATAGATCTGATAAAACGGATTCGGGCAAACCACCACAGGCTCTGCCGACTTGCAATCGATGATGGTCTGTGCAAAGGAAAATAAAGCCTCGCGGCTGCCATTCACCGGAATCACTTCCGTATCGGGATTAATCGTCGGCAAATGAAACCGGTGCGCTATCCACGTGGCAATGCTGCTGCGTAACGCAGGTGTACCCGATGTCGTCGGATAACTGGCCAGTCCGTTCAGATTATCCACCAATGCCTGACGAATAAAATCCGGCGTCCTGTGCTTGGGCTCGCCGATCTGCAGATCAATCGGCTTGAGTGATGCGTTACGGGTGACCCCTTCAAACAACTGGCGCAGTTTCTGAAAAGGATACGGCTGCAACTGATTCAGATTTGAATTCATACCATTTTGGCGCAATGCAATGTGATAAATTTTCGCACGGGCTGCCATGAAAGATTAGAGTGTTATGGGCACAGATTATAAAACGTGCCTGCAGGAATGACCAACTAAAACTGAGGCGGATCTGATTTTGCGTGGATGAGGGTGATTTTTGTCAATTTACCAGGGTAATCCGTGCGTCAATCGATAAATGATAAAACCATCATCTCGGAAATGCTTACTACTCCTCTTTATCTCGATTTTTTGTCGAATAATTTTACACTTTCTTTATTTGCTTACAGGGCATCAATCATAATGCTCTGAAGTGAAACATTAGTATTAAAATGGCACGAAACTTGCTGGGTAACTAGATTACTGGAGAGCAGAGCAATTCAATAGAAATAAATGAGAGAAAGATAATATCAAGTTTGTCGAATTTGGAGAGTAAGAACATGGCATTTATTTTTGAAAAAATACCGGAAGTAACTAAACAAGAATATGGATTTGATATTACAAAAAGATGGTGGTTGATAGATCGCGAGCGTGATACTTTCCTGATTCCCACAGGTGGGGCTGGTTGTGGCGATATATGTTTTTTTGATTTGTATGTTGATAAGAAGGTTACGAAGATAATAGCTGAAATAAGTTATTCTCCAAATAAAAATGACTCTAGAAAAGAAGATGTTAAATATGTAGTTTTACATAGTCAGCCAATAAGCTTAATAAAAGAAGTATTAACAGCTTATGGTTTTAATGGAAATCCTGAGTTTACCGGCGAAGTAACGGTTGAATTTAAATCAGATAAACATAATAGAGCGAATTAAGCATGTCATATACATATACAGAAGCTCTGGATTAGCTAAAAGCTCACCCTGCTGCGACAATTGAAGAACTACAAGATCTTATAACTAATACTTCTGTCGGAATGCTCGATGGATCGACTCCAAAAATAACGCTGTTATATAGCGGGCCTCTCGAGATGATAACGAATGCCAATGGGGAGGTAGAAGTAAAGTTATGGGCATCTGAATTGGCGAAGAAAATTGGAGAATCCCATCTTGACATTGCCACAATTGACAAATCCATATCTGGTTCTTTGCTAGCAAGTACAGAATTTCAAAATGCCTTGCAAGGTGCGATTATTCAATACAATGACACGCAGCCACCAGGATACAAAATTACATTATCAGAGGTTCTTACTGGCAAAAATGCTGCTGGTGAGCGAGTTAACAATACCAGTTTCTGGGACATAGTCTCTCGGAAATTTGCATCTAATGCAAACAATGTTGTCGCTTTAGTGCCACATGTTAAAGGTGACAGCGTGTTCGCGCAATCAGAGTTGGGCGCATGGCTAAATAATGGCACAGAAGATGTGCGTATTAATGGGATTACTAAAGCGGATCTTAAGGCAACTTATAATAATATTAAATTATCAGGCGGTAGTGATGCTGACGCATTGACAGCAGTTCGGGATATGGTTCAAGCCTCTTCTAAGGATCGCGCAAACTATATTGAGATAGTAAGAGGTGATAATGGCGAGATAATAAAAGCTGGTTGGGCTGATGAATTTAAAGCTGGAATAAATGAACTTAAATCTTCACCCCTTCCTGACGACACCCCTGGCAAAACTTCTCTTGCCACAGTTATGCCAGCAATGAAAGATCTTGATCCTCCCACACTCAGTGCATTAAGCTCTGGTTTAAAGCATTTGGATAAACTTGGTTACAATCTCGATATTTTATCACTTGCCTTGGCGATAACCGAAGCAAATACAGCATATGCCAATGGCGACACTGCTAAAGCCAATGATATTATGGCGCATTGGGCTGCCGATTATATCGGCGGTACTGCAGGGGGCTGGATTACTGCAAGAGTATTAATGCTTGTTATAGGAACAAGTCCTCCAGCAATAATTGCTACCGTGATTCTGTCTTTTCTGGGTGGTTATTTGGGTTCAGTCGGTGCCGCAAGTTTGTTATTGTTAGAAAAAGGTGAGCAAGTAGGATTGTATCTTCAATCCGAAATTGATAGTGCTATGGAAAATTTAGCTTTATTGTGGGATGGATTATCCTCCCTGATAAATGTTATATCCGACATTATTGATACGGCATATCACCAATTCCTGGATGCCGTAGCACGCAGCCTCAGAGTTGATCCACTCATCATCGACATGGCAGGCGATGGCTTGAGTTTGGACTCATGGCAAACCTCAACCGCATTGTTTGATCTGAATGAAGATGGCACCCGGGAAAACACGGGTTGGACAAAAGCTGGGGATGACGATGCTTTCCTTGTTATCGACAAGAATGCCAATGGCAATATTGACGACATCAGCGAAATGTTCGGCAATGCCACGACCGCAGGATTCACTGAGCTTAAACTCTACGACTCCAATCAAGACAATCTTATCAATTCCACCGATACGCAGTTCTCCCTGCTGAAACTCTGGAATGATGCCAACGCCAACGGCACAGTCGATGCGGGCGAGATGACCACGCTTGCTGCAAACGGCATCACCCAGATATCGCTGAATAAATATAGCAGTCTGGCCATGATTGAAGGCAATCTGCGTACCGCAATCTCCATCATTACCAAAAACGATGGCAGTACCCGGAACATCCATGAATTATTCTTCGGTTTTGAAAACACCAATACCATAACCACTAACCCGGATGCCAGTCTTCCCGCCAGTTTCAGGGTAGATATCGCATCGATACTGATGCCTTATTCCCGTGGCTATGGCAGCCTTTATTCATGGCAGGCAGCAATGACACTTGATCCGGCCTTGCTCGCCATGGCGCAGGACATCATCGCCACAAAACCCGCTGATTTTTACCTGATAAACAATAAGTTCCAGAACTTCCTGTTTAAATGGGCCGGTGTTGAGAATGTAAAGCCAGAAGATATTTATGACGTGCGCATTTCCAGCTTTGATGCACGAAAAATGGCTTTTATGGAAAAAGTCACGGGGCTGGATTTCCTTAACGGAACAAAAAGTGCTGTTGCTCTGGCAGAAAAAGCATGGAATTTATTTTTTAATGAATTCCTCAATAAATTCCTTGTACAAGGAAATCTGCGGGAAATATTCCCGAATGCCGCATATGATTTCGCCAGCGATACGCTGCAGATTAATGACACGCTCGATAATGTCATCGCACATATAGAAACCCTCGCGTCATCGATGGATCTAAGTAATTTTACTAATTACGCCTTTTATGCGCAGAACATTCTCAAGTTAAACAAAGATTAGGCGATGGCATCACCATCGCAGATCTGTCATTTGTACAGATCGGCAGCGATCTGGTCATTAATATTGGCAGTACTGGCGATAAAATTGGCATAAAGAATTTTTACACCGCCACCACAAACCGCATAGAACAGATTGAATTTAAGGATGGCAGCAGCTTCAACCTTCAAAATTTGGGACTTCTTGTCTATGGCACAGATTTAGCGAATACCCTAAATGGCAGCGTGGATAATGATGTGATATATGGACTGGCGGGCAATGATTCTATTTATGGCAATAGCGGCAACGACACGCTGACTGGCGGGCTCGGCAATGATTATCTCCATGGCGGAGGTTATGCTTCCGGCAATGACACCTTTATCTTCAACCTCGGTGATGGTCAGGATACGATTGTTGATGAATCAGGCGTCGATCAAATCGTCTTCGGCCCAGGGATCGTCAAAGAAGATATCCAGCTCATCCCAGATTATGCCAACAACCAATCACTGATTATCAAAATTGGTACGGGCGGTGATCAGATAACCCTTAGATCCTTTTTTTACAGCTCAAATAATTTCTACAAAATCGAAACCCTTAAGTTTGCCGACGGCAGCCTGATCAGCCTGGGCAGTGGCCTTACCTTGCAAGGTACGAATGTAGCCGGAGAAACCCTCTATGGCACTGACTATGATGATTCCCTGACAGGCAATAGCGGCAATGATTCTATTTATGGCAATAGCGGCAACGACACACTGACTGGCGGGCTCGGCAATGATTATCTCCATGGCGGAGGTTATGCTTCCGGCAATGATACCTTTATCTTCAACCTCGGTGATGGTCAGGATACGATTGTTGATGAATCAGTCGTCGATCAAATCGTCTTCGGTTCAGGGATCGTCAAAGAAGATATCCTCATGGAAGCGTCTGGAAACAATCTGGTTATAAAACTGGCAAATTCAACCGATCAAATAACCATCAACAGCTTTTTGGGTAGCACAAGCACAGCCTATAAAATAGAAACCCTCAAATTTTCCGATGGATCAGTGATCAATATCACGCAGGGCATGACTGTCACTGGCAGTACGGGTAACGACACCATAGTCGGCAGTCCATTTCCTGATACCTTAAGCGGTGATGCGGGTAATGATTATATTTATGGCAGTGATGCCGCCGATACCATAACCGGCGGCACTGGAAATGATTTGTTAAAAGGCGGAAATGGTGCGGATCTTTATAATTTTGGTACCAGCTATGGCACTGATGTTATCTCTGAACAGAGTGGTACCGGCGATAAGCTGATTTTTGGTACAGGCATTCTATCCACGGGCATGGCTATTGCTCGTATAGGCAATGATCTACGCATAGTCAGTCAAAATAATTCTGATTCCATAACTGTTAATAATTTCTTTAGCAATAGCAACTATCGCACTGAATATATTCAGTTCGCGGATGGGACAATATTCAATCTGGCGAATGCCGTCGCTACTGAAAATGAATCCACCGTATATTCTGTCAATGGATATGTAGTGGTTAATGAAGATGTAACTACAAAAATTAAGTTGTTAAACAGAAACGATGCAACGGCTGATTACACCAACATTACTATTTCCAGTGCAGCCACAAACGGCAATGCATCTATAAATACAAATGGCGATATCATTTATACATCGGCCAGTAATTATAGCGGTGATGACTCATTCACAATTTTAAGCTTTATTGCTGGCATTGCAGAAAGTAAAACCATCAATGTTCATGTATCACCTGTTAATGATGCTCCCGTTGCATTAAACAAGATTATTCAGACTAATGAAGATGTATCAATCGATATATTCGCGCTGACAGGGGGGGCTACTGATACAGAAAATGATGCAATAACATTAGCATCTGTTGGCATGCCTGACCATGGAACGACTAAAATCATTAATGACAAAATAGTCTATACCCCAGCAAAAAATTACTATGGAAACGATTCGTTTTCCTTTACTGTTTCTGATGGCAATGGTGGCTTTGATACTAAAACTGTGAGTATTGATGTACTGCCAGTTAATGATGCACCGGTAACTGCCAATGACAGTTCCAGCATTGATGAAGATAGTCCTGTTCTGATAGATATTTTAGCCAATGATTCCGATGTAGAAGATGGTTTCTTCCCAGCACAGAATATTACTATTTCTACTCAACCAACCCATGGAACAATTGCCGTTCAGGATAATGGCAAGGTGCTCTACACTCCCAGTGTAGATTATTACGGACTGGATAGTTTTCAATACAGCGTTACCGATTCGCAAGGGCTTACCTCAAACATTTCTACTGCAACAGTCACTATAGCGCTGGTAAATGATGCCCCCAAGTTTCTAGCAGGCAGTAATATTACATTCACTGAAGATCAGCCGGCGACGTTCAATGTGCATGATTATTTTTACGATCCAGAAGGCGATAATTTTACAATTTCTGCCGTTTCTGCTGCTAATGGTGGAATGCAATTTTCTGGAGAAAATATCAGTTACATGCCAAATGCAAATTTTAACGGCATTGACACAATCACAGTATCCCTTCGTGATTCGTATGGCACCACAAGTACATTAAAAGTAAGTGCGATGGTCAATCCTGTTAATGATGCCCCCGTTGCGAACAACGATAGCTTCTCTATCCTTGAAGATACACCTACAAAACTGTATGTTCTTGCTAATGACAAAGATATTGAAGATGTACTTTTCGCAAGTAGCATTACCAATTTAACTGGCGCTTCTCACGGTACATTAGTGATTAATTCTAATGATGGATCGATCACATATACGCCAACTGCAAACTATTATGGTCAAGACAACTTCCAATATACAATTACCGATTCTAGTGGTCTTACCTCAAATATTGCCGCAGTTGCAATCAATATTAACAGTGTCAATGACGCACCTGCAGTCACTAACATCATTGCAGACCAGAATGCCACGGAAGCAACCGCATTTAATTTCGTGGTGCCTGCGAATGCATTTACTGACATTGATGCAGGCGATACGCTCACCTACACCGCCACATTGGATAACGGATCACCCTTGCCAGGCTGGCTCAGCTTCAATGCAGCCACGCGCACTTTCAGCGGAACACCTCTGAATACCAATGTCGGCACAATCAATATCAAAGTGATCGCAACCGATGGCAGCAATGCCTCGGCAAGCGATATATTTGCCATTACAGTCGCTGGCTCGGGCGCTGGGGGGGTATTGTTCAGTACGGCAGGAAACGATATTCTGACCGGCACAGCATCGCTCACCGATACCGTGAGCTATGTGGCTGCGACTGCACCGGTCACGGTTTCCCTGGCCATTACCACGCAACAGAACACGATAGGCGCCGGACTGGATACGATAACCAACGTTGAGAATCTCACGGGCAGCAACTTCAACGACACCCTGACCGGTAATACGGGTGCAAACGTGCTGGATGGCGGACTGGGTGCGGATCAGCTCACGGGCGGCACGGGTAACGACACCTACATCGTCGACAATACCGGCGATGTCATTACCGAAACCAGCACGGGCGGCATCGATACGGTCGCAACCGACATCAATCTCGCCGGACTGGCCAGCTATGTCGAAAACCTGATACTGCTGGGATCAAGCGCGTTGAATGGCATTGGCAATACACTGGCCAACACCCTGACCGGCAACTCAGCCGATAACCTGCTCGATGGCGGAGCCGGTTCCGATACGCTGAAAGGCGGTTTCGGCAATGACAGCTATGTGGTGCAGATCGCAACCGATGTCATTGTCGAGAATGCAGGCGAAGGCACCGACTCGGTCAGCAGCAGTGTTACCCACACCCTGTCAGCCAATGTCGAGAACCTGACACTGACCGGTGCGCTGGCCATTGATGGTACCGGCAATGGCCTGGCCAACGTCATGACCGGCAACTCAGCCGCTAACATACTGGATGGTGGAGCCGGCAACGACACGATCAATGGCGGTGCTGGCGCAGACACGATGATCGGTGGATTGGGTAATGACAATTACACCGTCGACAATATCGGTGATGCCATCACTGAGAATCTCAGTGAAGGTACTGATATCGTTAATAGCAGTGTCACCTACACTCTCGCAGCCAATGTTGAAAACCTGACACTGACCGGCACGCTGGCCATTGACGGTACCGGCAATAATCTGGCCAATGTCATGACCGGCAACTCAGCCGCCAATATACTGGATGGTGGAGCCGGTAACGACACGATCAATGGTGGTCTGGGTAACAATACCTTAACGGGCGGCACCGGCCTGGACATCTTCAAGCTGACCACCGCAGGCCATGTGGATACGATTACCGACTTTGTGGTGGTTGATGACACCATCCATCTGGAGAACGCCGTCTATACCGCATTAACCACCACCGGCACACTGGCAGTCAGCAAGTTCATCGTCGGCACGCAGGCAATGGAAGCTGATGATTTCATCATCTACAACACGGCTACAGGTGCATTGCTCTATGATGCCGACGGCAGCGGCGCTGCTGCGGCGATACAGATTGCCACGTTAAGCGCTGGCCTGGCTGTGGCCAATGCGGATATCGTGGTGGTTTAAGGGCATGAATTAATTGCCAGAAAATCAGTAGATATCAAATGGCACACTGATATTCCGTAATAATTACGAATATCAGTGTGCTTCAGTGGTACATCTTGCTTTGTTTCTACTGTATACAGAATCCACAGTGGATGTGGACTAATTGTTTATCGCATTGAAATGCTGAAAATCTATAAAAAGACTACTTGCCCGCTGCTTTAATCGCGTCAAGATTCACTTTCGCATCGAGATTACCTTGTGCAGCTGCTTTTTCAAACCATTCAATTGCTTTCTTTTCATCCCGGGGTACGCCTTCGCCCGTAAAATATAGCGCGCCCAGATTATTTTGAGCATCCACATGGCCCTGCTCAGCCGCTTTCTTGAATAATTCCACGGCCTGTGAAATGTCCTGTGCAACTCCTTCACCATTTGCGTACATCAGGCCCAGATTGAATTGGGCATCGGCATGACCTTGTTCGGCCGCGCGGAAGAACCAGCCTGCAGCCAATTCCGGATCCCTGTCCAACACCTGGCCTGTTGCGCTTTTTGAAACCGCTTCACCGGTATAATACATGACACCCAGTCCATTCTGGGCAGACGCATCCCCTGCCTTGGCGTTTTCCAGCAATGCCTTGAATTTTTCTTCCGAGGTTTGCGCGTCACTGACGCCAGGCGGTAATATTTGCTCCAGTAATTCAGCTTTTTCTTCTGCCGTCAGCCCTTCACCCAGGACTGATGGAATTTCCCCGAGCTTTGTTACTTCATCGGTTGCAGTCGGCAAGGCCGTCAAGTCTGATTTCTCACCGGGTGCTTTTTCTCCGCATCCAGACAGAAGTACGATGAGAAGTAATGCAGCGAATCGTCGCACAGTCAAAAAATTCATTTGTGGTTTCCTTTAATTCTTTAGTTTAATCATAATGATGTATTGGCAAAATGAGACTGTTATTTTCAGTCGATTATTTAGCGCCCGCATTCTTTAATAGCTTGATCGCTTCCGTGTGCTGGTATTTGGTAGCAAGCATCATTGCAGTCATGCCATTGTTCGCTTTTGCATTAATATTGGCCTTAGCAGCCATCAATGAATAAATGGCACCAACATGGCCATGCTGTGCCGCCAGCATTAATGCAGTTGCACCATTCTCAAGTTGATAGTTCACATCGGCATTTGCCTTGAGCAGTATCTGAATAATCTGTTGATAGCCTTCCTGTGCTGCGACCAATAATGCCGTCATGCCGTTCGTTCTTGCCGCATTCACATTCGCATTGGCAGCCAGCAGGAGAGCCATTACTTCCCGCCGATCTTTCTCGGCGGCTAGAATCAGCGCTGTATCATTATCATCCGCCACAGCATTCACATCGGCACCTGCGGCAAGCAATATTTCCACAATATGGTGCCGTCCATCGCGGGAGGCCTGGATCAACGGCGTATAGTTACTTTCCCCTCTATAACCGATATCGGCGCCTGCGTTAAGCAATCGCGAAACAACCGCCGGATTACCCTTCTTGATTGCAATAAAAAAAGCCTGATTTAATTCGTCGGTTTTTATATTCTGCGCAGTGAGCAGCTTATCGATTAACGGGAGATTTCCTTTCTCCACGGCGGTAAAGAATTCGGATTGTTCCTTATTTGCCCAAGTATGAGTCGACACAATGACTAATACAGCCAATACGTACCCCATGAAACTTGCTTTATGTAATCTCACCACGCAAACGCTCCTTTCACACCGATGGTTGGATATTATCTGTTCAAGAAAAATTCATTAAATCCGATCTATCGCAACTCTATCAATATCACAGAAATAAAGTGTGTAATTATGCCATTTTTTGATACTTTATACTTTACATCACAGCAGGCAAACTGGAACATCTCATTTCCACATTTGGTGACCTATGCTATCCTCTCCGACTGATCGAATAATGCAACTATTCTGATTCCGAGTGACTGGCAGTTTTAATTGGCATTTGTTGCTTCTTTGTTTGACATGTGGATTCCGGTACTACCCTCATAAGAATACAACAATAAAAATAACATATGCTTACAGATATGCACGATGTCGTCATTATAGGAGGGGGGCCTGTTGGAATGGCACTCGCCCTCGGCTTGCGTGAGAGCGGCATTACTACGTTACTGCTGGAGGCGCGCGGATTATCTGAGAAGAATGAAGACCCCCGTCCACTGGCATTATCATACGGCAGTCGCCTGCTGTTACAGCGCTTGGGTATCTGGGGGAAAATATCACACAACACACCGATCACATCCATTCACATTTCCAATCGCGGCAGTCTGGGTAGAACAGTATTAACTCCAGAAGATGCCGGTGTCCCAGCGCTAGGCTATGTCGTTAATTATCATGACCTTTCTTCTTCGATGCACGAGGCAATGCGCGAATGCAGCTCAGCTTATCTGACAGGGGCCGCAGTCACCCGACTGGAAATGGATGAACATCTGGGAAATGTATATTTTGAGCAGGATGGCAGCGAAAAAGAAGTGACCGCCAGACTGATCGTCCTTGCTGACGGCGGCCATCTGGCTGGACAAATCAAGGATATTATCCACCATGTCCATGAATATGAGCAGTGGGCGGTTGTCGCCAACGTCAAGGCAGAAGTACAGCAAACCGGCATTGCCTATGAACGCTTCACTACCGACGGTCCCGTAGCCTTATTGCCTTCACAGAAAGATTTTGCTTTAGTATGGACGGTATCATCCGACGCCGTTAAAACAATCGTCACACTCGATGATGCCGCCTTTCTATGCCGTCTGCATGCGCATTTTGGCGATAGGCTCGGCAAATTCACCCATGCAGGAAAACGATCCAGTTTCCCCTTGTCACTTAAATACGCAGCGCCGATTACATCCCAGCGAGTTGCATTAATCGGCAACGCCGCACAAACCTTACATCCCGTTGCCGGTCAGGGATTCAATCTGGGCCTGAGAGACGCCCACGAATTAACCCGTGAAATTATCACAACATCAGAACAGTTAAATGAGATTGGCGCACCCGCAATGCTGGCAAGATATCGCCAGCGCCGTCAAATCGATAGCAGCACCAGCAGAATTTTTACAGACTCGTTGATCAAAGTTTTTGCGCATGAAAATAGCGTGTTCAAGCAAATTTGCGGACTGGGGTTAAGCACGTTGGACTGCTGTCCGCCTTTAAAGCGGCTGGTGGCACGTCAAATGATATTTGGCGCACGCGGTTAAGCCACTCCGATTCTGATTTAACCGCTCGTCCGATCGTCAGTGCATCAATTTTCCGACCATTAACTGTCAACTGTCGAACATGAGATATTTTGCTCTATTTTTAGAATTTCCATATTTTTATATTGAAATAACAATCACAAGAAATCATAATTAAAGGTTTTCCAGATACCTGTTTTGACATACTACAACCGATATTTCGATCCTATGCAAATTGGTACCCATGTCCTCAAAAATAAGCTGATTGTGGCTCCGATGGCTGGCGTTACGGATCGTCCATTCCGTCAGTTATGCAAAACCATGGGAGCAGGAATGGCTGTGTCCGAGATGGTATCCAGCAATTCCCTGCTGTGGGGTTCCAAAAAAACCCAGCGCAGAGCCAATCATGACGGCGAAGTATCGCCCATATCGGTACAGATAGCCGGCGCAGATCCGAGAATGCTGGCGACAGCAGCGCTCTACAATGTCGAAAATGGTGCGCAGATCATAGACATCAATATGGGTTGTCCCGCCAAAAAGATCTGTAATGTCATGGCAGGCTCCGCATTATTACAGGACGAAAAACTGGTAGGAAGGATTCTTGACGCTGTTGTTAATGCTGTCGATATCCCTGTCACGCTTAAAATCAGAACCGGTTGGGATAAACAACACAAGAATGCGCTGACCGTCGCCAGAATCGCTGAAGATTCCGGCATTCAGGCATTGGCTATTCATGGTCGCACCCGCGCCTGCGCTTACGGCGGTGAGGCGGAATATGATACAATTGCGGCAGTAAAAGCGGCTATTAAAATACCCGTCATTGCAAATGGCGATATTACAACGCCTGAAAAAGCAAAATATATTCTGGAATATACCAAAGCCGATGCGGTCATGATTGGCCGGGCTGCGCAGGGGCGCCCGTGGATCTTTCGCGAGATTGATCACTATCTTTCAACCGGCACGTACTTACCGTTGCCTGAAGTAACCGAGATTCATCGTGTACTCATTAACCATATGCATGATCTCTATGAATTCTATGGTGAATATTCGGGTACCCGCATCGCACGCAAACATATTTCCTGGTACACCAAAGGATTGGTTGGTTCTGCAGGCTTCCGGCACGCAATGAATCAATTACAGACCAGCGAGCAACAAGTACAAGAGACCAATAATTTTTTTCTTAAATTAGCAGAGCACAATCAGCGATTGAGTTATAACCAAAATGAGGGAGTGTTCGTGGAATGAATGCAATAAATGAAAATGAAATTGCATCTTGTGTGCGCAAATCCATAGGAAGCTACTTGAGTGATCTGGATGGCGAGAAACCCAGCCATATCTTTGAAATGGTTACTCGCAGCGTTGAAAAAGCATTGATTGAAGTCGCGTTGCAACATACGTTGAATAACCAGACTCAGGCTGCTGAACTGCTTGGAATTAACCGCAATACCCTTCGTCACAAAATAAAACAATATCAAATCAAATAAGGCAATCGCATGACCATCAGGCAGGCACTGATCAGTGTTTCAGAAAAAACAGGTATCGTCGATCTGGCACGTGAATTAAACCAGATTGACATAGCCATCATATCGACAGGCGGTACAGCAAAACTCTTGCAGGAAGCCGGTATCACTGTGATTGAAGTTGGCCAGTACACCGGTTTCCCTGAAATGCTCGACGGACGGGTCAAAACACTACATCCGAAAATTCATGCGGGTATCCTGGCGCGCGATGATTTACCGGAACACAAGGAAACATTGGAGAAAAATTCAATCCTCGGCATTGAGCTGGTCATTGTGAATCTTTATCCATTCAACCAAACCGTGGCAAAAAAGGATTGCACGCTTGAGGAAGCAATCGAAAATATCGATATCGGCGGCCCAACCATGCTACGTGCTGCTGCAAAGAATTTTCAGAAAGTTACGGTTGTGACTGATCCTGCTGATTATTCAGCCCTGTTGAACGAATTAAAAGCGAATAATAATTCGATCAGTGCAGCCAGCCGGTTCAGGTTCGCACAGAAAACATTTTCTCACACGGCTGCCTATGATAGCGCCATCAGCAATTATTTGACCGCCATTGATCCGGATGGGAAACGTAAGGATTTCCCCGATACATTAAATCTCAATTTCCATATTGCACAGACCCTGCGTTATGGAGAAAATCCACACCAGAAAGCCGCATTCTATCGGGATATCGTCAGCATTCCTGGATCACTGGCAAACTATCAGCAATTGCAAGGCAAAGAACTGTCCTTTAATAATATTGCGGATACCGATGCAGCGTGGGAATGCGTCAAGACATTTGACAATCCGGCCTGCGTGATTATCAAGCATGCCAATCCCTGCGGAGTGGCCACGGCTGATACTGTTCTAGATGCCTATCAACTGGCTTTTGCGACTGATCCCACTTCAGCTTTTGGCGGCATTATTGCATTTAATCGGGCGCTTGATAAGGTCACATCCGAAGCGCTCCTGAAACAATTCGTTGAAGTGATTATCGCACCTGAAATAACCGAAGAAGCGCACCAGGTGCTTTCACAGAAAAATAACATTCGCGTACTGACCCTGCCTTTAGCCCACGAAGCCCATCTGTTTGATCTAAAGCGGGTTGGCGGTGGCCTGCTCGTCCAGTCGCCTGACAGCCATAATGTCACACTGTCCGATCTTAAAGTGGTCACAAAAGAACAACCGACGCCCCGGCAATTGGAGGATTTACTGTTTGCCTGGCGAATCGCCAAGTTTGTTAAATCAAATGCCATTGTATTTTGCAAAGACAGTCATACGCTTGGCATTGGCGCCGGACAAATGAGTCGTGTTGACAGTGCGAGAATCGCATCTATCAAGGCACAACAGGCTGATCTCACGCTGACTGGATCTGTCGTGGCATCGGATGCATTCTTCCCTTTTCGTGATGGACTTGATGTCATTGTAAAAGCCGGTGCGACAGCCATTATTCAACCGGGCGGCAGTATTCGCGATGATGACGTGATTGCTGCGGCAAATGAGCATGGTGTCACTATGGTGTTCACCGGCATTCGGCATTTTAGACATTGATTACTATAGGATTCCATGAAATTACTGGTTATTGGGGGAGGCGGTAGAGAACATGCAATCGCATGGAAATTAACTCAGTCACCACGGGTATCTAAAGTATTTGTTGCGCCTGGCAATACGGGCACGCTGCTCGAACAAGGTATAGAGAATATTGCACTCACCACAATTCCTGATTTAATAGCGTTTGCCAAAAAGGAAAAAATCGCACTCACCATCGTTGGGCCGGAAATCCCTCTGGCTGAAGGTATCGTCGATGCATTTCTGGCCGCTGGATTAAAAATATTTGGCCCTACCCGCCAGGCTGCTCAGCTTGAAACCTCAAAAAAATTTGCCAAGGAATTCATGGTGCGTCATCACATTCCTACCGCAACCTATGCCGCTTTCAATGACGCGACCCTGGCACATCACTACATCGATCAGAAAGGCGCTCCGATTGTCATTAAAGCAGATGGTCTGGCAGCTGGAAAAGGGGTTGTTGTCGCACAGACCAATGAAATAGCGCATTCCGCCGTAGAGTCCATGCTGGTTGAAAAACATCTGGGTAATGCGGGCATTGAAATAGTCATCGAAGAATTTCTGCAAGGCATCGAAGTCAGTTTTATTGTGATGACGGATGGCCATCATATTCTTCCGCTTGCCACCAGTCAGGATCACAAGCGTCTGCATGATAATGACCTGGGTCCTAATACAGGGGGTATGGGTGCCTATTCCCCAACACCTTTTATTTCACCGGAGATTCACGCCAGAATAATGCGTGAGATCATACAACCGGTTATTGTCGGACTACAGGCTGAGAGCATCAGTTACACGGGCTTCCTCTACGCAGGCTTGATCATTACCGCAGATAGCCAGGTTAAGGTACTGGAATTCAATTGTCGCCTGGGAGATCCGGAAACACAGCCAATCCTGTTGCGCTTAAAAAGTGATCTGCTGGAATTGATTGAACACGCACTTAATGGCACATTGGATAAAGTAGAAATTGACTGGGATCGCCGTACAGCACTGGGCATCATCCTAGCAGCTCACGGTTATCCTGACAGACCAAGAAAAAATGATGCCATCGAAGGGTTATCTGATCTGATAAACCAGCAGAAAGACACCCATGACTTTCATATCTTCCATTCCGGCACTGTTCTGGGCGGAAAGGATGGAAAGGAGATCATGACCGCAGGCGGGCGTGTTCTGTGCGTCACCGCAATGGGAGATAGCACCAGAATCGCTCAACAGAATGCTTACAAGCTGATTGAGAAAATTCATTTTGATGGCTGTCAGTTCAGGCATGATATCGGCTATCAGGCAATCAATTATCAGCGGAAATAATCTAACCTGCCAACCTCAATGAACATCCCGTTAAATTAATCTTCAGAATCGGATCGATCCTTTTCAGGATAATGTGGCAGTGGTCAAATTATTAAATATTGATATAGTGTTATACTTGAAAACCTCAGGCGGTTTGATGTTTAAACAAAAATATGTTCAATTTATATAATTAAGTATCTCGATCAATCAATGTAATGCTGACATCCCTTGCAGTAGCCCCCATTAATCACATGTTACGCAGCGAAAGCTGGGCTTGTAAACGCCTGCAACCGCACAATGGAAAAATAATCTGTATTCAGGTTCCTCCTTTCTTTAACAGCAATCTACTGGTTGATTCAAATGGAGAAATACAATACACCGGAAATACCCTAGAACCGGATACCACATTGTCTGTATCGCCAATGATCTTATCAAGATTACTGGCCCGTGATGAGACGGCTCTCAGAGATATTAAAATAAAAGGCGATCAGGTACTTGCCGAGGAATTCATTGACATCGGGAAGCATGTAAACTTTAACCTTAAGCTCGAACAGAACGTCAGCAAGGTTATTGGTGACATTCCTGCGCATCGCCTTGCGCAGGCAGGCCAGCAGGTTATAGCATGGCATTTTGGAAGCATCAACAATTTATCCCAGGCACTGGTTGAATATTGGACAGAAGAAAGTCCTTTGCTTGTAAAAATGCACACGATTAACACATTCAGAAACGACATCAAGACATTACAATATGATATCGATCAATTGGAAGAACGAATTAAAGAACTAATTGAACAAGGCGCATTACAACCCAACCCATGATTTCTTAATTAACTATCATTTCAGCTAACGGAATCGTTTATTGGATCAGAACAAGTACCCCTGATTCATCACAACATGCTGTTAAATGACAACCTTATAAATCAATGCGCTTATTCCGCCTTCTTAAAATACAGTCTGTTGCATTTCAGTTCGGACTTGATGAGTTTGTTCTCAGTCATAGTCGACTAGGTTTCTTGCGCATTATTGTCAGGTCACTGACCTTCTGGCGAAAACTGGACCGACCTCGCGGTGAACGGCTCCGGCTCGCACTGGAAACATTGGGGCCGATTTTCGTAAAATTCGGTCAGATGCTATCCACACGGCGCGATCTTCTGCCACAGGATGTTGCCGATGAGCTCGCCAGACTTCAGGATCAGGTCCCTTCTTTTTCCTCTGACCTTGTTATGCGTACGCTGGAAAAAGTGTATGGTCAGGCTGTCGACAAAACTTTCCTGAAGTTTGATCCCGTACCGGTCGCCAGTGCATCGGTGGCGCAGGTTCATTTCGCCGTTTTGCATGATGGTACCGAAGTAGCTGTCAAAATATTACGTCCGAATATCGCACCGATTATTGCGCATGACGTATCGTTAATGGATACCGGCGCCTGGCTGGCTGAGTCGTTATGGCTCGATGGGAAACGTCTGAAATTGCGTCAGGTTGTATCGGAATTTGCCCGGCATCTTGATGATGAACTCGATCTCATGCGCGAAGCTGCGAATTGTAGTCAATTACGACGTAACTTTCTTGACTCGCCTTTATTGTTTGTTCCGGAAGTCTATTGGGATTACTGCCGCACTAATGTCATGGTCATGGAGCGGGTAAAAGGTGTTCCCATCAGTCATGTCGATACGTTAAGGGAACAGGGCATTGATATTCCGCAACTGGCACGGATCGGTGTAGAGATATTCTTCACGCAGGTATTCAGAGACGGCTATTTCCATGCCGACATGCATCCGGGAAATATTTTTGTTGGCAAAGATGGGCGCTACATTGCTGTAGATTTTGGAATCATGGGCACGTTAAGCGATGAAGACAAGAATTACCTGGCGCAGAATTTTCTTGCATTTTTCAGGCGGGATTATGGCCGCGTCGCTCAGGCACACGTCGAAGCCGGATGGGCACCCCGAGATACGCGGGTGGATGATTTTGAAGCTGCCATACGTGCTGTATGTGAACCGATTTTTGATAAACCGCTCAAAGAGATTTCATTTGGCCGCATCCTGTTGCAGTTATTCCAGGCATCACGGCAATTCAATGTGGAAATCCAGCCTCAACTGGTTTTACTGCAAAAAACACTCCTTAATATCGAAGGCTTGGGCCGTGATCTGGATCCCGATCTGGATCTGTGGAAAACAGCCAAACCATTTCTGGAAAACTGGATGTCCGAACAAATCGGGTTACGCGGACTAGCCAGCCGGATCCAGAAAGAGGCTCCTAACTGGGCGGTGATATTTCCACAGTTTCCACGATTGATTCATCAGATTCTTGCTGAAAATCGCCACCTTACTCTGGAAAAAAGGATGACGGATTTAATCGTTGAAGAAAAACGCCAGAATCGTCTGCTATCACTGATTGTTACGTTACTGGCAATCATGTTATTGTGGCAAGTGTTACAGGCATTCTGGATATAGCCGGTTAAATACTATGCTGTCCTGAATCATTCCCATAGAAACAGTAAAATATACGCCTATTTTTTTAGGGTAAGGCCATGAGCTATTATCAATATCATGTTTTCTTCTGTATTAATCAGCGTGAAAATGGTGCTAATTGCTGTAACAATTTTTGTGCACAGGAACTCCGTGATTACGCAAAACAGCGTATAAAATCTCTGAAACTGGACGGCAAAAACAAAATCCGCATTAACAATGCGGGCTGCCTGGATCGCTGCAATCAAGGCCCTGTCATTGTTATTTACCCGGAAGAAACCTGGTACACCTATATTGATAAAGAAGATATTGATGAAATTATTGATTCACATTTAATAAATGGACGGATTGTCGAACGTCTGAAGATATAAAATTGCCTCATCCCGAAGAAATCCGAAGATAGCAAAGAGATATTTGTGTGAAGTCGCTTATTACTCAGAAAATCTTTATTGACGGCCTGGCTGGCAAGCTGGAAACAATATTGACCGAGCCTGCATCGACCCCCAGAGGTATTGCTGTTATTGCCCATCCTCACCCGCTTTATGGCGGAACAATGGATAATAAAGTTGTCTATACTTTATTTAATAGCTTGCTTGAATTAGGTTTTATTACAGTCAAATTTAATTTCCGTGGCATCGGCAAAAGTGAAGGAACATATGACAACGGAATCGGTGAAGTTGAAGATGTTATTTCTGTGATCGAAACCATTCGCGGTCAATTTAACAATCAGTTTTCTACATTACCGACACTGCTGGCAGGCTTCTCATTTGGCGGCGCCATTCAATTACGTGTTGCCGAACGGTTGAATCCTGAGTATCTGCTACTGATTGCTCCATCCGTTGCTCACTTACAGGCCCCTGCCGTTCCTCAGCACACAAAATTTGCCTTGATCATTCATGGCGATAGAGATGAAGTTGTATTGCTTGAAACAGTTCTGGATTGGGCAGCACCAGCTTCACAGCCGATCGTTGTAATTCCCGGGACCGATCACTTCTTTCACGGCAAACTGACAATACTCCGGCATACCATCATCACATCGTTTACGAGTCCACTTGACTAAAACCAGGTTTATTCTACCAAGTGATGCTGAACCGCATAACGAACCAGTTGTGCATTACTTTTCATATTCATCTTTTCCAGAATGCGAGAACGATACGTACTGACCGTTTTAACACTGAGTGCCAGTTTGTTGGCAATGGCTGTTAAAGATTCTCCTGAGACAATGAGCTTAAAGACGTGAAATTCACGGTCTGAAAAAGTTGAATGCACTAAGGTTTCTGAGCCAGTACTGGATACGGAATTAAATAATAATTTTTCTGCGAGTACCGGGTTAACGTATTTCCCGCCACTTGCCAGATGACGGATTACACTGATGAGTTGATCCGTTGGACTATCTTTAGTCAGATAACCTGACGCACCTGAACGAATCGCCCTTATCGCATATTCATCCTCCGGGTACATGCTTAGAACCAGCACGCACTGATCTGTTTTTTCCACATCAATTCTTTTCAGGATATCAAGCCCGCTGATATCCGGTAAATTGATATCCAGTAAAATAACATCGCATTCATGTTCACGTATTTTCTTTAACGCATCCTTCCCATCAACTGCTTCCGCAATCACCGTAATGTCTTTGGTTTCACCAAAGATTCTCTTCAGTCCATCGCGAAACAATGCATGATCATCTGCTATCAACACTTTAATCATCATAAAGAACCTCCTGTGATAAATCATGGCTTGAATGTATGGGTACCAACAATGTTACTGTGCTGCCTTGCGATGGCGATCCTTGTATATCCAGTTTCCCTCCCAATTGCTTTGTCCGTTCATTCATGCCAATAATTCCAAATGATCTCGGATTTAATAATTGCGAGTTCGTAATACCAATGCCATTATCTTTGATCATAATAAAAACATTGTTATTCAGCTCATCCAGTTCAACATAAACCACCGATGCCTGCGCATGCCGGGTTATGTTAACAAAAGCTTCCTGAATAATTCTGAAGATGCTGGTTTCATGATTCTTATTGAGTAAAGAGAATTTTGAAACAGCTGATATTAAATGGCACTTGATATTTGTTCTCTGCTCAAATTCTCGAATCAGCCATTCAATAGCTCCCACCAATCCGAGATTGTCGAGAACATTGGGTCGTAAATTAATAGAAACTCTCCGTGCGGTTTCGATCGCTTCACCAGTCAACTGATACATCGAGTCAATACGTTCATGCATTGGGTTCCTAGTGATCTTCTTGGAAAGCCAGTCCAGATCCATTCTTAATACAGTCAGACTTCCGCCCAGGACATCATGAATCTCCCTGCCAATCCGGGAACGTTCTTCTTCCCGGATCTCCTGCAAATGAATGGTCAGATCACGCAGATTTTCAACCATCTGTTTACGCTCGGTAATATCCTCGATCATGCATAAATGACAAATATTCAGATTTTCATCTACTTCAAATGGTGCAATTGACATCTCAATCCAAGCGATTGAATTATCCGGACGCAGAATTCTCATGGTTATTCTGAAACCAGGTATGTATTGATTACTGATGAGCGATATGTCTCTTTCAAAAGATACCAAATCCAGCGGGTGAATAATATTCGAGTGATTGATTCCCAGCAGTTCATTAATAGACCGACCCACAATAGTGGAGTACATTGGATTAACATCCAGAAAACTCCCGGTTTCTAAATTGATCAGGGCAATACCCAGAGGCGCTTTATCAAAAATCGTATGGAATCGTTGCTGTGCCTTCCTGGCATTTTCTTCTGCGCGTTTTCTTTCAATCGAATAGCGGATCACGCGTGCAAGTACGCCTTGCGTCAGGCTTCCCTTAACCAGATAATCCTGAGCACCAGCTTTAATAACCTGTATGGCAAGCTTCTCATCATCCCTGAACGACAATACTGCGATCGGTATATTTGCCGCGATACCACGGAGCCGATTAATGGTATCGATACCGTCACTATCAGGCAGCCAGAGATCTGTTAATATTAGATCAAAAGATTGCTGTTCAATTAATAGAAATGCATCATTCAGCCGTTCCGCATGAACCAGTGAAATCTGGTCTCCCATGGCGAACTGTAACTCAGTCTGAACAAGTATTGCATCAGTTTCATTATCCTCAATCAATAAAATATAAATATGATCTTTATCCATGGCATCTTAAGATTCAGACAGGAGTGCGGTTGAAAACCAGAAATCCTGAATAGATTTTGCCACTTTAATACATTCATCAAAATCCGCAGGCTTCTTGATATAACTATTGGCCTGATTTATATAGGCTGCCCTGATGTCTTCTATTGCAATAGAAGAAGTATAGATGATCACAGGTATGGTTCTCAGGCTAGCATTCGTTTTTAACTCAGACAAGACTTCATCGCCATTCTTTCTGGGCATGTTCAAATCCAATAAAATAATATCCGGGCGTGGCGCATTGACATAATTCCCTTGCCGGGACAGAAACTCCATTGCATAGATACCATCTTCGGTTACATAAATCTCAATGTTCGTTTCATTAAACTTGAATGCTTCTTTAATTAACATCACATCGATCGGGTTATCGTCAATCATCAGGATGATGTTTGAGCGAATATTATTCTTATAGAGCATTAAAAATCAATTCACTTTGGAAATAGTGAAATAAAAAACAGAGCCTTGACCAGATTCTGATTTAACCCAGATTCTTCCGCCATGATGTTCTACAACCTTCTTGCAGATAGCCAGACCAATACCCATTCCAGCATATTCCTTACGACTATGCAGCCGTTGAAATACTCTAAAAATTCGCTCCAGATATTGTGATTCAATTCCAATGCCATTATCTGCCACAGAAAATATCCATTCATCGGCATTTTCTTCAATGCCAATATGAATTTTGAGGGATCGTTCACTTCTAAATTTAAGTGCATTATTGATTAAATTTGTAAACAGTTGAATGAACTGAAATGAAACCCCCTTGATAACGGGTAGATGATCGCATGTAATATCAGCCCCACACTCACAAATTATTACAGACAAATCAATCAAAATATTCTTTAATAACTGATTACAATCAATCTCCTCCAGAGATTGATTTGCGTTAACCTGCGCATAGGTTAACAGATCATCAATGAGTCTTTGCATCCGTTTTGTGCCAGCGACTGTATGCGCAATCAACTCATTAGCCTGTTCATCCAACCGCTCATCATAGCGTTTCTTGAGTAACTGAACAAAACCACTCACTGCACGCAGGGGCTCCTGTAAATCATGTGTCACGACATAGGCAAACTGCTCAAGCTCATCATTTGAGCGCGCCAATTCTGCAACCTGTTCTACCATTCTTTGCTCCAGCAACTTGTGTTCAGTAATCACTGTTCTGATGGCAACATACTGATATGGCACTCCAGTATGATCCAGAAAAGGAACAATCGTGGTATCAACCCAATAAAATGAACCATCTTTTGCACGATTTTTAAACTCTCCTTTCCAGATAACCCCGCTGGAAATGGTCGACCATAAGTGTCTGATAAATTCTTTTGAGTGATAACCGGAATTGATAATGCGATGATTCTGCCCCAGTAGTTCATTGGCAGAATACTTGGATATATTACAAAACTGCTCATTAACGTATTTGATGCTCCCTTTTCGATCTGTAATTGCAATAATCGAATGTTTATCAATGGCTTCTTCCATCACTCTTACTTCATTCAAAAGTGCCTCCTGGGCAATAGCCTGTTCTTGCCGTTCCAGCCACACTCCAAGATCTTCGGAAATCTGCTCTAAGAAACAACGATCTTCAGTTTCTGATGCTATAGTGGCATCTTTATAAAAGAAACCGATTTGCCCGCATACAATCTCATTAGCTACTATCTGTACCGACACTTTATACTGCCTATTCTGCTTAAAATTATCAGCAGCAAAACTTCTGTCGTAAATCTCAATAAAGGGAAATCTGGATTCAACCCGATACCGGGTAGAATTTATATGGCCTATAATTTTCATGCAAAGATCATCGATCGATCGAAGACTCATCATGTCATGACAAATCTCATAAAGACACGCAAGTTTCAGCAGCTTTTCATCTTGCGATTTGCACCTGGACTCATTTCTAGCTTGACAAGTCAACACGTCACGAATTAGTTGTGTAGTTCCTGTCAACAATTTCGATCTCTTCAAGCATAGAATTAATGAATGGTTAATAGTATCCCGCCTATAGTTTTTAGGCCATAGGAATATTCTTACGATTTTATTCCGCTTTGTTCTAAATGAAATACAGCAATTTCTGGCAGTTATTTCTTATGATAATATCGTAAGTTATAGAAATATCATGAATATGCCTGGAACAGGCATACATGGAAGCCATTCACTTGATAATTGGATTACCTTTTCTCTATTTTTCCTAAAGACTATGCTTATAAGTGATTGTTCGAACCATCTGCTCATGAGTTTAATACTTGAGATCAGTAACTGCTTATCCGTCAGTAAGCACCCTCCATCAAACATTTCACAAGAAATTTGCAATAAGCTGATCTCGCACTATCCCTACAATATCGCGTGGATTGGAACAATGGGGGCCAGACAGATCAATCCATATTGAATCGATGGAAGGGGATTTATTTCCCATATAAACTCTACGCATCTCAGTCAGATCCATCCTAGCGATTCAGAGAATCCCATTAAAACTTGTATTGTTAAAAGAATTCCCATTCATATTGAATATAAATCAGTCAACGTAAAATATGGCAGTGACTGGAATGATTTTTTAGAAAAAACAAACTCAGCATCTTTATTGTTACAGCCTTTACTAAACAATGACCAGTGTACTGGAATATTAGGAATCCATTCGAAAGCATCCAATAGTTTCACGGATAATATTGAATGTTCATTATTGGCGTTGGTTGCACAATACTTAAGCGATCATTATGAAATTCAAAGAAGAATCCGTGACTATTCCACATTAGCAAACCAATCCAAATTAGTGACTGTTATATTTGATACCGTACAGGAAGGCATTATCATAACCGATGCACAAGGGAGAGTTGTTTCGGTCAATCCTGCCCTGACACAAATCACAGGTTACTCAAGTGAAGAGTTAAATTACCTCCGGCAGAGCCGGAGGCTTATTGCTGGAGCCCCTCAAAGGGGCTGCTTGCGAGCCGCTGAAGCGGCACCTAAATACCCAGCTTCAACTGATCATAACGTTCATCTTCTTTTTCC